>CEUK01186623.1_pt1 | contig 16112 bp, 14 predicted proteins | sample 356451 | NCBI WGS metagenome assembly CEUK01 (sample SAMEA2622843, study PRJEB7988) | marine metagenome | isolation source: saline water (ENVO:00002010), including
TGGAATACCTACTGAAATGTTTACAGTTATGTTTGCATTAGGAAGATTGCCTGGATGGATTGCTCAATGGAAAGAAATGATGCACGATAAACAACCTATCAGTAGGCCTAGACAAATCTATACTGGAGAAACTGAACGAGATTTTGTGGATATAGATAAAAGATAACTTATTCTTAAGTTGGAATGTTTTCCCATCTTACATCCTGATGAGATGCATTATAAACACACTCTCCATTAACTATCATTAATATTTGTGGAGACTGATGTATCACGTTGAATTGATTTGCAATTTCATTTGAAATTGACCTATACTTTAAAAGGTCTAGAAAATAAATGTTTTGAAATACTCTTTCACCTGTTTCGATTCTGTTTTTTGCCAAAGTACTTATTGAGCATCTGGTTGAATGTTTAAATATTAAAACGGGTGATTCAAAAGATGCTTTAACAGCATTTTTAAGATCAAAATCGCTTTGTAAATAAATCCAATTAAAATTGGGTTTATTAGATCTATACCAACTCATAGAAGCTAATGTTTTAGTTCAAATAAATAATAAATATTTATTACAAATTTACTTTAAAATAAATTATTTAATATTTGAAATTCTTTTTAAATATTGCTTCTCTCCTATTTCAATTTTTAGAATATAAGTTCCATAAGAATTAGTTGAAATATCAATTTTTGTTTCTTGTTTATCTTTTAAATTATAACTTAAAATTAATCTACCTGTTAAATCAAAAACACTTACATTAATTGGATTATTTAATTTTTCATTAAATGAAATGTTAAATATACCTTTTGATGGATTAGGATAAATACTAAACATCGTTTCCCCATCTTCAAAAATTCCAATAAAAGAATCTACTAGAATATCATTTATTGTAGTTGAACAACCGTTAGCATCTGTAACAATCAATGTATATGAACCACTAACTAACCCACCAATATCTTCATTTGTTGAAGTATATCCAGAAGGTCCTGTCCATAAATATGTAAATGGAGAAACTCCACCAGAAACAGTAATGTTAATTACACCATCTGAACCAAAAGTTTCATCAACAACATAAGTGGTTACATTTATAGCCCCAGGTTGATTAACAGTTCCATAAACAGTACCTATACATCCATTACCATCTTGTATAATTACTGTTTGTGATCCAGCACTTAACCCATTTAATGAATTATTTGACACAAAACCTGATCCAAAATCATAAGTATATGTACTGTCTCCACCACTTCCAATAACTGTTAAAGTACCATCTGATAAACCATTACAACTAACATCAGTAGTTGTGATAGTACCAGAAATTTCATTTGGTCCAGAAAGTATAACTGGAATTAATGAAGTGCATATACTATCAGAAACAGATATTGAATAACTTCCCTGAGTCAAATTATTAAAAGTACCTGTGTTTTGTGGCCCATTACCAATGTCAAATGTGAATGGACCTGCTCCACCATTTATATTAACAGTAATGCTTCCTGTGCTATCTCCATAGCATGTTTCTTCAGTTGTATTAGAACTTAATGACCATGAACATGGTAGAGAGACACAGAAGTTATTTATTTCTTGATTTCCATAATCTGAATTTGCTGCAATAGTTGATGCTAACACAGTTCCTGATGCTACATCAATAATGGTATAGTCTCCATCAACACTACATGAATTCCATTGAGATCCATACATTCCATCTCCATAGCTGTCATTTATAATAAAATCATAACAATCTATAGCCAAACATACAGTTGTGGTTATTAATTCACCACCAATAACGTCTGCATATGGGCCTCCGCTAGCTAAAACATTTGAATTAACGTCCTCAATTGTCCATGTTACTTCTGAACCCCAACAATCTGTATTAATTTCTACTTGAATATCTTGCCCTCCAATTGTAGCACTATAATTTGAGCTTGTTCCATCATTTAAAGGATTGCTATCGGAATTGCCATTAGGAAGTGTCGTATAGGCGTTAAATGTATGAGGACCAGCAGTTGTTGTCATATTTGCAAAAACAATAGTTTCAGAAGCTCCAGGAGCTAAATTTCCAGTCCAATTAAAAATGTTATTAACCCCTCCATCTAAATCATAATTTATAGTTACAAAAGTTAAATTGTTTGTACCGTAATTTCTTAATGTTATTTCAGGGTCAAAATTATCTATACAATAGGCACCTCCCGGAGAAGTGATCCCTGAAATACCAGCATCATCAGGAAGAGTTGGTGTATTAGGGTCCCACCCGTCATTAACAGTAGCAAATCCACAAGAATTTGGAGCTAAGTAACCGTCTAATCCATTATTCCATGAAACACCTATTCTACCGTAATAATCGTATTGGGCATTATTTACTGTTCCTGAACATGCAGCGGCACCACCATACAATTGACCAATAATTCTGTGATTTTGATCAAATAATGGTGAACCTGAAGATCCTGGTTCGGTTACCCCCTCTTCCCATTCGTCAATATACCAAACAGCAGCTCCGCCAGCACTTGAATGATAAGGTGCATCATTGTCTTTACATATTTTTTTGACATCTCCTGAAGGATGATGAATGCCAATGGTTTCGGTAACTGTACTAGCATCAGTAGCGTCCCAACCAGCATAAAAACAATTCCAATTTTGAGCATCTGTAAGTGTCATGTTGTCAATTTCAAGCAATGCAAAATCAGAACCAGCAGAACTTACTAAAGTAGTAGCCCCATTTGCAGTTTGATCATATGGTGGACCAGGGTCAACAGAATTGGCTGTGGTAGCACAAGATTCAGTCCCAGGAGGGCTTTGCCAATTAAATCTAAAAGCCCATGAACCAGTTCCACCTCCTAAACAATGATTAGCTGTTAAGAAATATGGTGTTCCATCGTTACAGGTGTTGTTAATTAAAGCTCCTGTACAAATACCACTTCCGTTTACCACAATCATGGCAACAGAGTTTATTTCATTTTCCCATCCATTACCAAGTGGGCAATTAACATCTATATTGCAATCTCCAGAAGAGTTTAGTGCTTTACTTAAGGAATTTTGGATAGGATCTAGACTTCTGTATCCATGTATTACATTAGATATTGTAAATGTACCCTGATATTTAACATCAGCAGGTTCAAAATATTCTACAATAATTTTTTCACCATGGACTAATTCAGTTCCCAATTGACCATCAGTTCTGTTATTTATATTAGTATAGGCACCAACTTTATTTGTTTGGTTTTCATCGTATAAATACAAACGTGCCCCTTCAGGGAGATTATAATTTTCAAAAAGTAAATTCACAGTTAAAGCATTTTGACATTCAATAGCCAATTGCCACAAGTTGTCACCATTAGGTAATATTGTCCAATTTCCGGAATTTTGGACAGTATAATTAACGTTGTATTTATATCCAAACCGCCAAGGCTTTTCTTTAGAAATATCATTTATAGCATCTTCAGAATCAATTAAAGATTGGTTATATCCCTTCATGGTTTTAATTGGGATAGTTTTAGTATCTAATTTTCCCTTCCATCCAATTGGATTAGTATTGTTAAGGGTTTGTGAGTAAAAACATAATTGAAGAAATAGAGCAAAAATAATTGTACAGATTTTATTCATGTAATTGTAATTTATTAAAATGAAATGTCGATTATTATTAAGATTTTTATTTAATATTAAATCTTTAATGTAATAATCGAATTGTTTAAATTACAAATTTTAATTAGTAATATGAATTTAGTTTAAACATACTCTCAAATTATTTGTAAATTAATATTGATATAAATGAATGAATTATCTATTAAAACTTATAAATCATTTCTCTTTCTAAGAGTTCTTTGTGTTTGTACCATATTTGGATCTACCCTTAATGTGTTCATAACAATAGGATTTATTTCATTTGATAAATTGTTTGCATCTATTTATATATTGTTAAGCATACTTTGTTTTGTTGGTGCTGTAATGATGTTTAAACTAAAAAAAAGCGGTTTCTATATATATGTTTTAGCTCAGCTTTTTCAAATTATTTATTCATTTATTTTTGTAATAGATACATATGCTCTTTATGTTCCAATTTTATCTGATTTAGTTGTTTTTCTATATTTCTTAATGATTTTTTGGCCTTTATTATTTGTTGTTTTATATGCATTTAATTTTAATCAATTAAAATGAAGACCTTGTCGCCTACTTTGCATATACTCAACCCTACTCTATCATTAAAATATAGACACTTTCTCTAGAGAATTACTAAGTGGAGCCGGAGGGACAGATTTCGAACAATTTACAATCTGATTTGAAAAGACTTATTCGTTTTATTTATAAATTTAGTTCATAACTTAATGGAGAAGAAATTAACGTATTTCACTTATGCTCTCTTTGACACACATGAAACACCAACAATATTTGAAAAACTCAATACTACTTTTACTTTTAAGCTTATTCATAATCACCACCTATTCTCAACTCCCTAAAGGTGACAGAATTTTAGCTTGGCAAGTAGATATGGCTCAAAACAACAATTATGATTCTGCATATGCTTATGCACAAATAGGTTGCATGGAATCTATTCATTTAACATTCGCATGGTCAAGTATTGAGCCAAATAGTGGAATTTTTGATTTAAACTACATTAGTAACGTGTTGGATATAGCAAACATTTATTATCCAGCCTATGGAACAAAAGTAGAATTGCAAATTCCTACAATGAACACCAATGTAAAAGTAACTCCGACAGACTTAATTTTAACTGATTTTGATGATATAATGATGATTAACAGGTTTAAAACCCTTTTAGACACATTGTTTGCTCATATACCGAATGTTCAACTATCTGCCCTGAATATTGGTAATGAAAGTGATATTTACATGGGTTCAAATGCAATTGAATACAATCAATACAAAACATTCTTAGACTCTATAGTTCCCTACGCAAAGCAATTATATTTTAATCTACATGGAGAAAGCTTAAAAGTAGGAACTACATTTAGCTATCATGGACTTGTTCAAACTTCAACATCTTCCCTATGTCAAATGATAAATAACGGGTTAGATATTATTGCATTAACCTACTACCCATTAAATTCTGATTTCACTATGAAATCACCGTCAGTTGTTAATAGTGATTTTAGTAGTTTAGTTGGTATATATTCTGATACTCTGCAACCAATTTATTTTACCGAATGCGGATATGCATCAAGTGATAGCTGTAATAGTTCAAACGCTTTACAAGCTCAATTTTATCAAAATGTTTTTAACTCATGGGATAATTATTATGATAATATTAAATATTTAACAATATTTAAATCAACTGATTGGTCTCAGCAGGAAGTGAGTGATTTAGGTACATTTTATGGAATTACAGACATCAAATTCCTTGAGTTTTTAAAAACTTTAGGTGTTCGAACTTGGGACAATAATGGAACAAACAAACCTGCTTATGAAACTATTCTTTGTGAATTAAATACAAGAGCATGGTGTTCTGGAAATTGTAACATAACAGGGATTAATAAAAAAGAAGAAATTAACATAATTAAAATTTACCCTAATCCTACAAATGGTCTAATTAATATTGATACTAAAAAATTAATTGAAAAAATAAAAATTTACACTGTTACAGGAAATTTAAGCTTTACTTCAGATGATAAGATATTAGACATCCATTCGCTATCAAATGGAATATACTATTTATCTATTGAATTTGAATCAGGAAAAATAGAAAGAAAAAAAATAATCAAACTATGAAAACGAGAGAATCACTAAGTGGAGCTGAAGGATTTTTAACCCTCGTCCAATAAAAAAGCCTTAAACTTTAAACAAATTCAAGGCTTTAAAAATTAAGGGTGGAAGACGGGATTCGAACCCGCGACCCTCGGTACCACAAACCGATGCTCTAACCAGCTGAGCTACATCCACCATATGAGTTGCCAAATATATATATTTTTTTTTCAGATTTGCACATACAAATGAACTATCGATAAATTTTTAATTAATTTTAAAAATGGAATTATTAAAAACCCTTTGCTCTATTCATGCTCCCTCAGGTAATGAAGGTCCAGTAAAAGATTTTTTATTGGATTACATTTCAAAAAATAGCTCCAATTGGTCAACTCAGCCAGAAATTATTGTTGGAGACGAAATTCAGGATTGTATAATTTTAAAATTTGGAACACCAAAAACAGCCATTTTTGCTCATATGGATTCCATTGGCTTTACTGTTAGGTATGGTAAAGAACTTATCAAAATTGGTGGGCCAAGAACTAACGATGGCATTAAGTTGATTGGAAAAGATAATATTGGAGATATTGAAACCGAAATAGTCAATTATGAAGATGAAAAAGGGAATAAACACTTTGAGTATGTTTTGGACAGAGACATTGATAGAGCCACAGAATTAACTTTTAAACCGAATTGGAGAGAGAATAAAGACTTTGTTCAATGTTGTTATATGGATAACCGTTTGGGTGTATGGAATGCCTTAGAGGTAGCCAAAACCTTAGAAAACGGAGTAATTTGTTTTTCTTGTTGGGAAGAAGTTGGTGGTGGAAGTGTTGGGTACTTAGGAAAATACATTTATGAAAAATGGAACGTAAGGCAAGCATTAATTTCTGATATTACTTGGGTTACTGATGGGGTAAAACACGGTGAAGGTGTAGCTATCTCAAGAAGAGATTCTGGAATTCCAAGAAGAAAATATGTAAATAACATTATCTCATTAGCCAAACAAAGTGGGATTCCATTTCAAATTGAAGTAGAGTCTAGCGGAGGAAGTGATGGCAATCAATTGCAAAAGTCCTCCTACCCTTTTGATTGGTGTTTCATTGGAGCTCCTGAAGATCATGTTCATTCGCCTGATGAAAAAGTACATAAATCTGATATTAACGCTATGGTAGCTTTATATAAATACTTAATGATTCATTTGTAATGGAATACGGAATTAGCATATTAGGTATTGTCCCTTTAAGAGCTGAAGCAAAAGATCAAAGTGAAATCATATCTCAAGTTTTATTTGGTCAGCATTTTAAAATAATAGAAACCCAACCTAAATGGATAAAAATTGAATTGGCATCTGATAAATATGTAGGTTGGATATGTGCTAAACAATATGTTGAGATTACGCATGAAGATTATGATAATTTATCTTTAAATGATTTCCCTTTAGCTGAAGATGTTTTCTCATCATTAATCAATATCGAGGCTAATGAATACGTTCCAATTTCCATGGGTGCAGTTCTACCTTTCTATCATGAAGGAATGGTTAAGATTAGAAATAAGAAATACAAATACAATGGAACTGTTTCAAACAAAACCAATTACAATATAATATACTACGCAAAACAATTTTTAAATGCTCCATACTTATGGGGTGGAAAAAGCATATTGGGAATTGATTGTAGCGGGTTTACTCAATTGGTTTGCCAAATGTGTGGAATAAACCTTCCAAGAGATGCATATCAACAAGCTTTAGAAGGTGAACTCATTGAAAATATAGATGATATTATTGAAGGCGATTTAATCTTTTTCATTAATGAAAATCTTAAAATTCATCATGTTGGAATAGCAATGGATAATAAATCTATTATTCATGCATCTGGACAAGTAAGAATAGATGAATTATCAAAAAATGGTATCATTCATTCTGAAAGCAAATCATTAACACATAAGTTGCATTCTATAAAAAGAGTTACGTATCATTAAGCGTCATTTTGACATAAAATTATTTATTTAATATGTAATGCGCTGACTTTGTGTCACTTTAAGGGGTTAGGTTTAAATTTTGATGATACTATAGTATAATATTTAATTATGGATTTTAATCAATTTACACACAAAACACAACAAGTAATTTCAAACGCACAGCAATTGACCATGAGCTATGGCCAACAGGCAATTGAAAATGCTCACCTACTTAAAGCCATTATAGAAACAGATAAAAATGTTTTCCCTCATATAGTTAATAAATTTGGAGCAAATATTGAAATGATTTCAAAGGCTACTGAAAGCATTATCTCTACTTTCCCAAAAGTAACTGGTGGCGAGATCAGATTTAGCTCTACTACTCAACGTACTGTTTCTGAAGCAATTCAAATTGCAAAGAAAATGAAAGATGATTTTGTTTCTATCGAACATCTTTTAATTGGACTGGTAAAATCATCTGGTTCTATAGGTCAATTATTAAAAGATAATGGATTTATTATCAAAGATTTAAATCATATTATCTCAAGTTTAAGAAAAGGTGAAAAAGTTACTTCGGCAAGTCAAGAAGACACATACAATTCATTAAATAAATACGCCAACAACTTAAATGTACAAGCGGAAGATGGTAAACTAGACCCTGTTATAGGAAGAGATGATGAAATTAGAAGAGTTTTACAAATTTTAACACGTAGAACTAAAAACAATCCAATATTAATAGGTGAACCTGGTGTAGGTAAAACAGCTATAGCTGAAGGAATTGCACATCGAATTATAAAAGGAGATGTACCTGAAAATCTAAAGGACAAGATTATATTTTCATTAGACATGGGAGCTTTAATTGCCGGTGCTAAATATAAAGGAGAGTTTGAGGAACGCTTAAAAGCTGTAGTTAAAGAAGTTATTGCTGAAAGTGGTCGTGTAATACTATTTATAGATGAAATACATACACTTGTCGGTGCTGGTGGTGGTGAAGGAGCTATGGATGCTGCTAACATTCTTAAACCTGCCTTAGCAAGAGGAGAGTTGCGTGCTGTTGGAGCCACTACTCTAGATGAATATCAAAAATACTTTGAAAAAGACAAAGCACTAGAAAGAAGGTTTCAGAAAGTATTAGTTGATGAACCTGAATCTGAAGATGCTATTAGTATACTTAGAGGGATTAAAGAAAAATATGAAAACCACCATAAGGTTCAAATTAAAGATGATGCAATTATTGCTTCAGTAGAATTATCACAACGCTATATAACTGATAGATTTCTACCAGATAAAGCCATTGATCTTATTGATGAAGCAGCATCTAAACTCAGAATGGAGATAAACAGTAAACCTGAGGAGTTAGATGAAATTGAACGAAAAATACTACAGCTTGAGATAGAAAGAGAAGCCATAAAAAGAGAAAACGATAAAGCTAAATTACAATCTATAAAAAAGGAGTTAGCAGAATTAAACGAAAGTAGAATTGATTTACAGGCTAAATGGGAAGATGAAAAAAGCCATGTGGATGCCATACAAAATGCAAAACAAGAGATTGAGCAATTAAAATTAGAAGCCGATCAAGCTGAAAGAAATGGAGATTTTGGTACAGTAGCAGAAATTAGATATGGAAAACTAAAACAACAGGAAGAAAAAATATCAAACGAGAAAGCACTTCTTGCCGAAATTCAATCCAAATCTAAAATGATTAAGGAAGATGTGGATGCTGAAGAAATTGCTGACGTAGTAGCTAAATGGACAGGTATTCCTATCAATAAAATGCTAGAGGGTGAAAAAATTAAACTTCTTAACCTTGAAGATGTACTTAATAATAGAGTTATTGGTCAAGAAGCGGCTATTGAAGCCATTTCAAATGCTGTAAGAAGAAGTAAATCAGGTTTACAAGATGAAAAGCGTCCAATAGGTAGCTTTATATTTTTAGGAACAACTGGAGTTGGAAAAACAGAATTGGCAAAAGCTTTATCAAGTTACTTATTTAATGATGACAATGCAATGACTAGAATTGATATGAGTGAATATCAAGAAAAACACTCTGTTTCTAGACTTGTAGGAGCCCCTCCTGGATATGTTGGATATGAAGAAGGTGGTCAATTGACCGAAGCAGTTAGAAGAAAACCGTACTCAGTTGTTTTATTAGATGAAATTGAAAAAGCTCATCCTGATGTGTTTAATATATTGCTACAAGTTTTAGATGATGGAATATTAACTGATAATAAAGGAAGAACGGTTAATTTTAAGAATACTATAATTATCATGACATCTAATTCTGGAGCTACCATTATTCAAGATGCATATGCAGAAAATGAAACAATAAGTTTAGATGCAATTCAAAAAACTAATTCGCTTGTTTTAGAACAACTAAAATTAGCTTTCAGACCAGAGTTTTTAAATAGAATTGATGAAACCATTGTGTTTAATCCGTTATCAAAATCTACAATTGAAAAAATAGTTAATATTCAGATTAATAATTTAAATGAATCTTTAAATGAAAAAGGAATATCCCTTTCAGCTACTAATTATGCTATTGAGTATTTATCAATTAAAGGTTATGAACCGCAATATGGAGCAAGACCTATAAAAAGATTGGTTCAAAAAGAGATACTAAATGGATTATCTAAAGAGTTGATTTCTGGTAATATTAAAATGGGAGATGAAATATTAATCGATTGCTTTAATGAACAAATTGTTTTCAGAAACAAAGTAGAAAAAACCAAAATAAATGAATCAAAAAAAGACAAAGAATTGGTTAATGATTAAGTTACCTATTGTTTACTTTTTATTAATGTTTGTTTTAAGCTGTTCTTCAAACAACATCTCTTCATTTAATGAATCGGATGTATTTAAAATTATTGATAATAAAATGGCAGCTCAAGAATCATCGTGGAACAATGGAAATCTAGATGCTTTTATGCTCCCATATTGGAAATCAGATTCTTTAATGTTTGTTGGGAAAAGTGGAATAACAAAAGGATGGAATAAAACACTTTTGAATTATAAAAATAGTTATCCCAATAAGGAAGAAATGGGGAACCTTAATTTTAAAAATATTGATTATAAAATAATTGATAATAAATCAGTTTTAATTACTGGTAAATGGCTATTGATTAGAAAAAATGAATTAGGAAACCTTTCAGGTTGTTATACATTATTATGGAAAAAATTAAATGACAGTTGGGTTATAGTTTACGACCACAGTTCTTAACTTTTTTTTTACTAGTTCTAAAAACATATATTTGCAGCAAAATTTTAGAAATAAATTAAAAAAAGATTAAAATGTCAGGAACTAGAACTTTTACAATGCTTAAGCCAGATTCAGTTGAATCTGGAAATATTGGCAATATTATTCAAATGATTACAGATGCAGGTTTTTCAATTAAAGCCATGAAACTAACTCAACTTTCTGTTAGTCAAGCACAAGAATTTTATGCTGTGCACGCTGAGAGACCATTTTATGGAGAATTAGTTAATTACATGACTTCTGGCCCTATTGTTGCAGCTATCTTAGAAAAAGAAAATGCGGTTACTGATTTCAGAACATTAATTGGTTCTACTGATCCTGCTGAAGCTGCTGAAGGGACAATTAGAAAGAAATACGCTGAGTCAAAAGGTAGAAATGCTGTTCATGGTTCAGATTCTGATGAAAATGCAGAAATCGAATGTAATTTCCATTTTGGAGTTGCTGAACTAGTATAACAATTAAGCCTTATAATTAAAAAGCCGTTTCGATTGAAACGGCTTTTTTTGTTTTAGAATTTAATTAACTATTACTCTTTAGAAATCTTTAAGGTAGTAGATGTTTTATCTTTAAAATTTAACTTCAAGAAGTAAACACCATTTATGAAGTGTTCTATATTCAATATTGAATTAATGTTATTGATATTTTGTGAAAAAACCTCTTTCCCAAGAATGTCATAAATAGCTAGGTTTGATATTTCATTATTTGAACTAATATTCAAAAAACCATTGGATGGATTTGGGAAAACATTTAATTTATTTTTATTGTTGTTTAGTAATCCTGTTGGAGGGGTCTGACAAGGATCGCAAGATGCAAATATTGCACAAACTGTTGAGTCGGCTGTAAGAGCAGGCATTATTCGATCATTCCAATTATTTGGATCTGCACATGGCAAACCATTTAAATCTTCTTTAGTACCCCAATCTCCCCCATTTGTTGGGCTGTTTAGGAAAATGTAATTTCCTCCCGCAGCAGGAAAAGTTCCTACGCCTTCCCATATTCCATCTCCATTTGCATCAGTCATAGGAACCGCTAAAGCATCTCCTAAAACTCCTCCACCTGCATATATACCCTCAGCACCAACAGTAATGTTATTGGCATCTAAATGGAGGGTGATAGAATAATTTGCTGGTGGTGCCACAGTAGTTTTTGTATATACAAATCTCCACCATCCAGAACCACCACCGGCACTTTGAATATCAGCTGTTAAAGTATCTCCGTTTGGGGAAACAGTTATTTCATAAACTCTTGTATTTGGAACGGTATCGCTTGCTGATGATAATTCACCTCCGTTAATAACTTTAGGCAACCCTAAGTGAGCACCAACTCCAGTAAGTGTTAATTGATTATTAGCAAATGACCACATTGCAGCAGTTGCCCCATCATGGGGAGCTACTGGCGCTCCACATTGTTCAGAAGTTACTCCTTGAAATGATTCAAGCCAAGTATTTCCGTCCATGTAATGATACATAGGACCTCCTATTCCACCACCAATTATAACTCCTGATTCAAATTTAATAGAATCATCAAATAAGCAATCACGAGCAGTTAAATCACCAATACTATTGCTCCACCATCCTCCATCACCTTGATTAGGACCACAGCCAATAGCAAAGGCAGATTGTGCTAACTTCCATGTTCCTTCAATTTGTGCCGTTGAACAAAATGAAATGATTGTAAATATTAGTACGTAAATTTTTTTCATAAATAAATAGGTTTTGTAGTTATTGTATCATCAACACTAATTTATATATATTTTAATTAAATCACAATTTTTGTTTCAGATTTAATAAAATCTGAAATAGTAGATATATTTTCTACTTTTATAGAATATTTTAATATTAATGCTTTGATAGAAATTGGAAAATACAATAAGCTTAAAATCCTAAGACAAACTAGTGTAGGTTTATACCTTGGTGATGATGATGGAGAGGATGTTCTTTTGCCTATAAAATATTGTCCAGAAGAATTTGAAATAGATGAAGTTTTAAACGTTTTTGTGTATAGAGACTATGCTGAAAGAAAAATTGCTACCAATCTGATTCCAAAGGTTTTGCTTAATGAATTTGCCTTCCTAAAAGTTGATGAAGTATCTAAAGTTGGCGCTTTTCTTGATTGGGGTCTTGAAAAAGGGTTGTTAGTTCCATTTAGTGAGCAGCGTCAAAATATGGAGAAAGATCGTTGGTATGTTGTCTTTATGGCACTTGATGAAAAAACAGACAGACTTTATGCTAGTAATAAAATAAACAAGCTTCTTCAAAATGATAACTTGAGCGTTAAAAAAGGTGATAAAGTTAATTTACTTGTTACTAAAAAAACAGATCTTGGTTATTCAACTATAGTCAACAATATTCACATTGGTTTAATATATAATAATGAAGTTTTTCAAGATTTAAATGTTGGCGATAAACTTGAAGGATATGTAAAAAAAATAAGAGAAGAAAACAAAATAGATATTGCCATACAAGCTCAAGGCTATAGAAATTTTATTGATAAAAATTGTGAAACTATTTTTAATGTTCTTAAAGATAACGATGGAATTGCATACATTAATGACAAAAGTTCACCGGATGAAATTTATGATACATTTAAAATGAGTAAAAAAGCTTTTAAAAAAGCAATTGGTTCTCTTTATAAACAAAAAATAATTGTCATAAACTCAAAAGACATAAGAATAAAAACTACCTAATATTTAATCCTTTTAAATTTTATTTCAAGGAATTTTTCATAGCTAGCTATTTTCTTTCTTTCATATTCTCTTATTAGAGCTAATGAAAGTCCTCTCCTACCAGCTCTTGCTGTTCTACCACTCCTGTGTGTATAATATTCTACACTTTCAGGAAGTTCATAATGAAGAATATAACTAAGTGAAGCTACATCAATTCCTCTAGCTGCTATATCAGTCGCTACTAGAAATTGCAAATGTTTATTTTTAAAAGCTCTCATCACCTTATCTCTTTCTTTTTGTTGTAAATCTCCATGAATAGCATCTGTAGCATACTTTTTAGTTATCAATTGTTCAGCTAAATCTTTTGCAGATTTTTTTGTTCTGCAAAACACAATTCCTCTTTGTTTGTTTTTTGACTTTAAAAACTCATTTAAAATATTAAATTTTTGTTTTTCATCACATACAAAATACTGATGCTCAATGTTTTCATTTACAATATTTTTAGCATTGATTTGAACTTTATAGGCCTCTTTTGACATGTGATGATTAATGATTTCTCTTATTGAAACTGGCATTGTAGCTGAAAACAACCATTTTTTACTTGATGAAGGAATATGATTTAAAATTGAATTTAATTCTTTTTTAAAACCCATACTTAACATTTCATCCGCTTCATCTAGAACAATGGTATTGACATGACTAAGTGAAAGCGCTTTTCTTTGTAAAAGGTCAATCAATCTTCCTGGAGTTGCAACAACAATATGAGTAGTTCTTTTAAGCGCATTAATTTGCCTGTCAATCTTTTCACCCCCATACACAGCTTCTGTGAAAATTCTATCAGAGTATTTGGTGAACTTAAAAAACTGTTTAGCAATTTGTTGACCAAGTTCTCTTGTTGGGCATAATACAAGGGTTTGGATTTCTTTTAATTTCACATCAGTATTTTGTAAAATAGGCAAACCAAATGCCGCTGTTTTACCAGTTCCAGTTTGAGCTTGTCCAATTAAATCTGATTCAGTATTTAATAAACGTGGAATTACTTGTTCTTGTATTTCTGTTGGATGCTTAATGGAAAGTTCATTGAGAGCTTTAATAAACACATCATTGACTCCTAAATCTTTAAAATGTTTCACTTTTAAATAATTTAAATACAAACATACTATAATACATTATTATATAGGTTTAAATTTTCGAGTTCTAAATCATATTTGTATTTTCCCCGAACATATTTTATATCAAATAATATGATTAGCAAAATCAAGAGAAAACTTAATACTTACAGAAGCATTAAGCATAAAGGATTTAACCTCCCTATTACAAGAACTAATCAAGGTTTGAATGATAATGAAAACTACCTGAACTCTTCTAAAGAACAAATAGATCATTTGGTATCCCTAAAACTTATCAATGAAACTTCAAATGTGTTGGATTTTGGGTCTGGACAAGGTCGACTTGTAAACGGTTTAAAATTTGCTAATATCAATATTGAAGAATATGTAGGAGTAGATACAGATGCAAATTCTATCAAATGGTGTAATCGGTTTTTAAATAATTATAACATGAATTTAAAGTTCGTTCATTTACCTGCATTTAATGCTCGTTATAATAAATCAGCTAATGGATTACTAGAGTTGCCAGTTGAAAATAACAAATTTGACCTGGTTTTTTTGAACTCTGTATTTTCGCATATGATGTCAAATGATATAGCCTTTTATCTCAAAGAATTTAACAGAATAATAAATAAAAATGGCGCCATTTACCTTACTGCATTTACTGAAGAAAATGTGCCTAATGTTTCAGAAAATCCAATAGATTATTTAAACGAAACCAATAAAAATGGATCATTACATAGGGTTCGCTATGAAATCAATTATTTTAATTCCTTAATTAAGAATTCCGGTTTAAAAATAGAACACTATTTACATCAACACATTGATTGGTCAAAACAAAGTGTTTTTGTTCTTAAAAAATAAAATTCACCATGAAAACAAGGAATCAATCCATAAAATAATTGCGCTTATTCCTTCAAATATAGCACCAAAACAAATTCCAGCCTCAGCCATTCCAAATCCTTTATGAGTTTCACTTTTAGAAACTTCTCTAACTATTCCTGCTATACCAAATCCTAAACTCAATACTCCAAAAATAAATGATGCAAAAACAAATGCTATTCCTAAGTTAAAAGAACTTGAAGCTATGAGAAGAGAAATTATAGAAAATAAACCACTAGATAAACTTATTAATGATATAGGGTCAACTTTAATTTTTTCATCTGTTTTATTTGAAATTTGATTTAAATGCTCATCTATGTTTTTATTTTTAAAATTAATTTTAGGTGTTGAATTATCTAAAAATAATTTTTGATTGATAGTGTTTTTAGACAAAATAACTGGTGAATCATCTAATGAAGATATATCAATATAATTTTTAGAAACTGTTATATCTATTGAGTTGTCATCATTTAAAGCTGGTTTTACAACTTATTTAAAAGAAAATTGATCAATATTTTCTGATAAAATAGTACTGTTTTTAGATTTAGTTAAACTAAGGTTTTTAT
>CEUK01354167.1_pt1 | contig 16086 bp, 14 predicted proteins | sample 356451 | NCBI WGS metagenome assembly CEUK01 (sample SAMEA2622843, study PRJEB7988) | marine metagenome | isolation source: saline water (ENVO:00002010), including
TGTCCCAATTGTTACCAATTGGCTTAAAAGAAAAAACGGTATAAAATCTCAAACATTAAGCAATAGATTTCAGAGATCAATTAATGTTCAAGAAGAATATTACTTAAATAAAAAAAAGACGCTTAAAAATAAGCGCCTTTTAATATTAGATGATGTTGTTACCACAGGGGCAACACTACAAAGTTGTTTAGAAGCTCTTGACTCCAACAAAAACAAATCAATTTATGTAGTTGCTTTAGCAGCAACAAAAAAAGATTAGTCTTTTTCTGGTGTTTCTACAGCTACACCAACTTCAATATTAGTTATTCCACCTTCTTTAAATCTACCTTCAAAAGTAGCTCCCTCTGCCGCCCAATGATATTTCCCTCTACCATTTGCTTTATCAGCTTCCCAAGCGCCATCATAATAATTTCCATTTTTCCAAGTATATCTTCCGTTACCTTCTTTTTTCCCTTTCTTAAATTGACCTTTGTAATTGTCTCCATTTTCGTGAAAAAAATCTCCGTAACCGTTCGGAAAGCCATCGTCCCAGCTGCCAGCATATATATCTCCATTTTCCCAATTAAAAGTTCCATGACCCTTGTGACAATTCCCTTTAACACATTGAGCTGATGTTTGTATCGTAAAGCACGCAAAGAATGCAAATAAAAAAAGTAATCTCATTGGTTTAATATTTTTGTTTTTTTGATTATCCATATTTTTCAAATTTAATTAAACATAATAAACTATGTATAATAATAATATTATTTATCATCTAAAATAATGAATCAATAAATATGCCAAAAATAACATAGAGAAACTAATTCACACAAAGTTGTGAAGCAAAATCTATATTTTCTTTCTTTAATTTTTTTTCATGTCTTTTAATGCTTGCCTCTTTTTCAAGTGCTTCATTAAAAATAATGTGCCTAATTAAATTATTTACTAACCAAGGCGCCATCATAACCCCTTTGCTTCCCATGCCGTTTATTACATATGATTTTTTTAAAATAGGGTGTTCCCCAACTAAAGGCCTTCTATCAACAGTTGTTGGCCTAAAACCTACGGTTTGATCAATAATTTTAATGTTAAAATCTCCAATTTTATTAAACTTTTTTAATAGTTCAATTTTAGCACTTCTTGTTGGAAACTTTGATTTATCTTTATGATCGTATGTTGCTCCAATAGTAAAGTTGTTTTTAGAATTATTTGGCAAAACAAATATTCCTTTGCTAAGCAAAACATTTGGAAGCTCTGCACATTTTATTTTTAAAAGCTCACCTTTATTAGGAATAATAGGTAAATAATTAAAAATTGGATTATTAAGCATATCTAGACCTTCACAGTAAATGATGTGTTTTGCTTTGTAATTTTGCACACAGTAATTTCCGTTTATTTTAGGAATTGCTTTTTGGATACTATTAACCCTAATAATTGCCTTTTTTTTATTTAAATAATTAAAACAGGATGAAAGAAAATCTTTAACTATTAATCTTCCACAGGAATTCACTTTTCCACCACCATAGGGAAAAACAATATTTGACTTAGGTAAATCAAAATCTGAACTAAGAAATAAATTATACCTATTATCTCCAGTTTTAGAATGCCAAATATTTTGTTCTTCATATGAGCTAAAAATTCGAACCACGTCTAAAGAAATGAAGTCGTTCGATTGTAATTTAACATTAGTTTCTTTATAAAAAGAAATACTGAATGGGTTTAAAACATTTGCTTTCCATGAATTAATGCATCTTTTGAATGATATTGGATTTAAAATCCCTGCAGAAACTTTTGAACTAGAGGTTTCATTTACGCAATCTACAACAATAAAAGATTTATTAAATTTTTCAAGAGTTAAAGCCAATATACTGCCAACTAAACCTTGCCCAACTATGATAAAGTCTTTTTCAGACATTAACATCTTTTAAGCAAATGGCTATTCCAAAGAAAATTAAGGTAATTCCAACACCCATGCCAATGGATCGAATATTTTTAGGAGTAAGTTTTTTATTTAATTTGCTAGCAAAATAAATTTTACCTAAATCCACTAAAAGCATAGTAGATAAGGTGGCCCCGAAATAATAAATTAAATTTAATCCCGAAATTTCAAGTGTTTCAGTGGCATATGTGCATGCTGCAATCCAATAAATAAGAACACCAGGGTTTATAGCATTTAACCCTACTCCTTTCATAAATGAAGCAATTGGGCTTGGCATTTCTTTTTCTATATTATCTTTTTGGGTGGAACTAAGTTCTGATTTTTTAATGTAGTATTTATAAAATGAAATGCCCCCCATTAAAATAAAAACAAATCCAGTTACGTATTTAATGTAAGGGTTTTCATGTAGCCAGGTATTAATTTCTTTAGCTACAAAAAATGAAGCAAGTAAATAAATGGCATCGCTAACCAATATTCCTAAATCAAAGAAAAAAGCAGTTTTAAAGCCTTTGCTAATGCTTGTTTCAATAAGTATAAAAAAAGCAGGCCCCAATAGAAAACTTAACAATAAGCCAAAAAGGACCCCGTGTAATATAATAGTCATTTAATTTTAAAAACATAAATGTAATCAAAAAGATAGGTACAAAAAAAGCCGATTAAGTTTTACACATAATCGGCTTAATGTTTTTAAATAAAACTATTACAGTTTATTTTCCCTTTACAAAAGGAAGCCCAGTTTTTGGACTTTCAACTACTTGCTTACCTGCAGGCAGATCACAAGCTTCAGCTCTTTGATCTTTAGCAAAATAATATATAGTTTGATTTCTACCACCTTTTAATTCAACATCTTTTGAATGTAAAAAGTAAGTTTTTCCTTTACTGTTAGTATGTGAATACCCCATTTTTAAAATTTTTAATTGATTAATACTGTTGTGAATATATTAAAATAATTGCTTAATAATAAGCTTTACCTCAGATAACATGCTTTTAGTTATTAACAATTAATCTATGAAAACTACCGAATAACACTCGAAGGGTTTAATTCTCCTTCCATTTTTATCATTTCCATTCTTAATGCGCCAAATAAAATATTTGCTTTAACAAGAAGAGGGGTTTTGTTGTAATCATCTGATATCCAAACAGATAGGCTTTCTTCGGTTTTAAAAATTCTTCCAGTTTGCACAATGGGGCAAAATTTTAGCGCTTTAAATTTACCAGATTTAATTTTTATGATTTCTTTGCCTAAAAATTTAACTTTAAGTGGATAACTCTCCTCATCAACAAAAGCATTAAAGGTTAAAATATCTCCTTTTTTAAGATTATTTAAGTCTAATGTTCTTGCAAAATAAAAGCAAGAAAGCATGTCTTGTATATTTTTTTTAATGCTAAAACTTCCTTTTTCAGTGTTGACAACTCTCTTTTTATGATCAAACTCATAAGTTTGTTTTATAACATAACCCCCTTCATTAACATCCCTTATAAACAGCAACGGAACTAATTTTTCGTAATCTACATAACTTTCATAACGATCTCTTATTTTGAAAAACCAATCAAATGTTTTAGAACTTGAGCCTAATCCTATAATGTGATAAACATTTCTATTTTGAAATTTTTTAGATGTTTTTTTTACATTTAATTGGACATGGCCAGCCTCTATTAGGCCATATGATATTTTATAATTTAGTTTTTCTCCATAAGTAAATGCATTGTTTTTAGTATTATTTCCTATTGGGTTTTCATTATTTTTGTAAATAATACTGCTTGAAAAAATTAATGAAAGAGCCATTAAATACATTATGAAATTAAAATTTCTCATAAAAAAAATTAACCAATTTTTATGCCAAATTCATTATTTGCCGTACATGTTATTCTGGATTTTGATTTTTATTTCATGTAAAGAAAAAGCAATTGAATTTACAGTTAAAGATTCAGCAACAGAAAAAAGGAGTTCGTTATCTAAAAACACTAAATTAGAAACAAATGAAATTACAATTCCATTTTCAGGCTCTAATGAAAAAGATAAATCTATAGTCAAGGGAGAAGTGATAAATAAAAAAAGAGAAGGAAAGTGGGTTTCGTATTTTCCAGATGGAAAAATTCAAAGTGAATGTTTTTATGTTAATGGGTTATCGCATGGCTCAGTAAAAGTTTTTTTAGAAAACGGAAAACTACTTTATAGTGGAGAATACAATATGGGTAAAAAGTCAGGAAAGTGGAAATTTATAGATCCAGAATCATCTAAAATTACGTATAAGAATTATTGATCCTTTAGTTTTTTAAATTATACTTTTTCTTGTATTTAATATAGTTTTTTTCTTGTTCATTCTTTAGTTCAATTCTTCTTCCGTCAATAAAAGCATATGTTACTTTATTGGATATAATATCAAGAGCATCTCCTTCAGAAATAAATAATGTAGCGGATTTACCAACTTTAAGTTCACCATAATTTTTTAAACCTAATATTTTAGCTGGAGTTTGAGTCAAAGCCTTTACAGCCAATTCATAATCTAATCCATAAGCAATAGCGGTTCCCGCTAAAAAGGGCAGATTCCTTGTTTGCATTTGCTCCATGTCGCCAGCATTTTGAAAACAAAACTCTACCCCTTCCTTTGACAATATAGCAGCAGATTCATAAGGACCATGAATTTCGCTTTGTTTGTATTTTGGCAGAGAGTGAACCCTTTTAAGCAGAACAGAAATCTTATTTTCAGTTAATAAATCAGGTACCAAAACAGCTTGTTGACCACCAACGATTGACAATCGTTGTATGTTGTATTTCTTTTTAAATGCAATTAAATCTTTAATTTGACGAACATCATTGGCATTAATATATAACCGTTTATTTCCATTAAATATTCCTACTAATGCTTCAAGTTTTAAATCAATGGCATTGTCTTTTTCTTCATAATATGCTTTTGCTTTATCAAAAAAGCTATGAATTTGATTAACATTATTAATATATTTTTTATCTGAACCATTTATGATGCGGTATTTGGGCCAATTCATATGTATTCCTTCATCTAATTTAACTAGAGCATCTTCCCAATTCCAAGCATCAAAATGAACAACTGATGAAGTTCCAGAAATTACGCCTCCTCTTGGAGATATTTGACCCAATAATATTCCATTTGTTCTTATTGTAGGTATAATCCTTGAATCTGTATTATATGAAGTTATGGTTCTTACATTAGGATTGTATTCCCCAACTTCTTTATAATCTAAAGTTGCTCTAACAGCACCAATTTCAAAAAGCCCAAGAGTAGAATTAGTTGCTATAAATCCAGGATATATGTGTTTATTTTTAGTGTGAAAAACAGCGTCAAATTCTAAAGTATCAACATTTTGTAATAATAGGTTTTTAACAAAAGTGATTTTCCCATTTTCAAATGCAATAGCAGCATCTTTAATTACTTTTCCATTTCCTAAATGGGCAGTTCCACCAAGTAATAGTATTTTTTGAGTTTGACTTGGATCTTGCGAATGTTGGCTCCATCCAAAAAAAGATAATATTGAAAAGACAAATGCTATGTAAATTTTAATCTTCAATTTCTATAGTTTGGTTGCACTTATGTACTGAGTTATTTTGTTTTTTTAAAGGACCAATAGGGTTGCCGTTGTTTTTAGCCGAAATCATGTCACTAATTATTTCAGCACGTACTTTAATTAATTCTTTTTCATCTATTTTATTTTGTTTTCGATCAAATAAAAGTTTTCCATCTACATAGGTTTGTTCTACAATTGAATATATAGATAGGGGGTTGTCACTCCACAAAACAATGTCTGCCTCTTTATTTACTTTCAAACTACCAACTTTATCATCTATATGTAATAATTTGGCCGGATTAATAGTAACTAACTTAAGCGCGTCTTCTTCGCTGCAGTCTCCATATTTAACAGCTTTTGCAGCTTCTTGATTTAATCGTCTAGCCATTTCAGCATCATCTGAATTCACGGCAGTTATAATTCCCATTTGACTTAATAGACACGCATTGTAGGGGATAGCATCCCTTACTTCATATTTATAAGCCCACCAATCTGAAAATGTTGACCCTCCTGCTCCGTGAGTTTTCATTTTGTCAGCTACTTTATAGCCTTCAAGAATATGAGTAAAAGTATTAATTTTAAACCCCATAGAGTCAGCCATATGCATAAGCATATTAATTTCAGATTGTACATAAGAGTGGCATGTGATAAATCTTTTTTGGTTCATAATTTCAACAAGAGCGTCAAGCTGAATATCTTTTTTCGGAGCGGATTTTTTTATTTGTTTCTTTTTATCAAGAGCTAAGTATTTTTTCCATTTTATTTCATATTCTTTAGCCCTTATAAAAGCATCGTAATACAATTGTTCAACTCCCATTCTGGTTTGAGGATACCTTATGTTATAGCTATACCCCCAATTGGATTGTTTTACGTTTTCTCCTAATGCAAATTTTATAAAACCAGGAGCTTCTGCAATTTTCATTTCTTCAGCTGTTGATCCCCATCGAAGTTTAATTACAGCACTTTGCCCCCCAATTGGATTGGCTGAGCCGTGTAACAATTGAGCTGAGGTTACTCCACCAGCAAGTTGGCGATATATATTAATATCTTCAGGATTAATTACATCACCAATTCTCACTTCAGAGGTTATTGCATGAGAACCTTCATTAACACCACGCTCTATGGCAATGTGAGAGTGTTCATCAATAATTCCTGGAGAAATGTGTTTATTAGTAGCGTCAATAATTTTCAATTGATTCGTGTCTGTAATGTTAATTTGTAATCCTAAATCTTTTATTATGCCATCTTTAATCCATAAATCACCTTTAAAAGTTCCCATTTCATCAACTGTCCATATTGTAGCATTTTTAAAAACAACATTACCAGCATTTAAACTGTTTTTAGGCAGATAATCAATATGTTGATTAGAAATAAAAACTTTTGTTGTGTCAATGAATGCATTTGAATTTATAATTTTAGCAATATGTTTTTTATTTCTTATTGCTGACCATTTAAACCAAGTGCCATCCTTTGATTGACCAGCCCCATCCCATGATCCGCTATCAAAATTAATTGTGCCTGATAGTGTAAGAAAATTGTCAGTTAATGGAAAACTTAGAGTGATAATATTTTCACTTCTTTGAATGTTGACAGGTTGTTTAATTTCCTTTTTTACTTTAATTCCTTTTTTGGTTAATGAGTCGGTAACGATGTCTCCGTTTTTTGAAATGCTATCAGAAATTATGTTGTATATAATTATAGCCTTTGGCTTATTTATTTCCCCTTTAACAACTAATTTTCTTATGTTCTGATTAATGTTTAGGTTATAGGATCCTCTCAAATCATTTATTGGTTTTTTTTTCAGAATGGTTCTTTCTCCAAGAACCCAGTTTTCATAAATAATGGTTTTATTCTTAAATAATGTATCATTAGAAACCAAAATATTAGCAAGGTTTCCTTCTTTAATAGTTCCGCAAAAACCATCAATACCTAATAATTTTGCAGGCCCTTCAGTCAACGAATAATAGGCTTTATCATAAGATAAGCCTCTATTAACGGCTAAGCTTAAGTTATTAAAGAAATCTTTGAAATTTAAAGTGTCACTTGTAATACAAAAATTTAAATTTTCTTTTTCTAGTAAAGCAAGGTTGCTTGCTGCATATTTCCAATGGGTTAAATCGTTTGTACTAACTTTCATAGAAACATAAGGATCGCTAACATCCATTGCTCTTGGAAAGTTTAAAGGGATAATTAAAGAAGGGTTAATGTTAATAATTTGTTTTATGTTTTCATATTCCCGACCTGTTCCTTTGTAGATAAAAGATAGATTGTACTCGTCAGCTATTTTTTGAGCTCTAAAAAGATCTCTTTTATAATCAATAGAAAAAACCTTAGGGAAACTCTTTTGTTCTATGTAAGCTTCATAAGAAAGATTTTTAGTTGTTTTGGTTGAATTTTCATACCAATTGGCGTCAATGAAAAATTGTCTTAATAATGCAATACTTCCCATCAACGACCTTGGATAAACTTGATTGGAAGTTCCTTTGTTGAAAGAGAAAAAAGTCGCACTTGATCCTTTTAATATTTGCTTTTCTTTTTTATTTGACAAACATACTAACGTTCCTGTTCCTCTTATTATTCCATTTTGATTGTGAGTAAGAACAACTCCAAACCCCTTTTTTATGTAGCCTTTAGATTCTATATTATTATACATATAATGGTTTTCTGAATTATATTCTGGACGAATGGCTTCATTCCAATGGAATGGCCCAGGTTTTGAAGTGTAGTATTGAGGTTTAGAAGATCTTTTTTTTCTATTTTCTTTTTTAATTCCTAATTGACTATTTAGTTCTATAAATGAATGGTAAATGTGCTTGCCATCCATATTTAAGACAATGCTGTTTTTTGGGATATTTACGTCTTTACCCACTGAAATTATTTTGGTTCCTTTTATCAGTAACGTTCCTTTTTTTATAATTTCTTTACTGGATATATGTATAGTAGCATTAGTTAAAGCATATGTAGGAAGGTATTTATTGGTAATCCCATGTTTAGGCTGAAAAGAATCGTTTTGAGCCATAAAATTAACACCCAAAAAGACAAGAAAAAAAACAAAGATTCTTTTCATAAGCTAATGAAAGTATAAATTTTTTTACACAAAACTTAAAAAACTTTATTGATTTATCATGTGTATGTATTCATTTTATAGCTTTGGAAAAAATGATAATTATGCAAGATAACACAACATCAGAATTTAAAGTTTTGGGAATGTCAATGCCGACTATTTCTATTTCTTATGGAATTTTTCTTATTATATGGGGGCTATTAATTTCTAATTTATCTTCATCCGATTCAATTACATCTTATTTTCCATCTTTTTTAGGGGGGCCTTTGTTTTTGTCAGGATTGCTTGCAATTAAAAACCCTGAAAAAAGAAAACTTTGGATGCATATATCTGTAGTTTTTGGTTTATTATGTGCTTTAGGGGGAACTAGATATTTTATGAAAATGAATGATGGACTAAATTATGCAACAGGATCTATGTTAATGCTATTTGCTACTGGTTCTATCTACATGTTTCTTTGTGTTAAATCATTTATTTATGCTAGAAAAAATAAATAATCACCTTATTGTGTCTGTAGAAAAACAGGGCGTTAACTTATGGGTTTAAGCACTAAAAAAAGCATTGAAAAAGCTATTTTAATTGGGCTGGTTCAAAGAGGTCAAAATCTTAATGAAACTGAGGAGTACTTAAATGAATTAGAGTTCTTAACCCTAACTTCAGGAGCAAAAACTTTTAAAAGGTTTATTCAAAAAGTGGATTTACCTAATTCTAAAACATTTGTGGGGAAGGGGAAGCTTAATGAAATTGAGCAATACATTAAAGAGCATTGTATTGATATGGCTATTTTTGATGACGATTTAACACCTTCTCAACTTAGAAATATTGAAAAACAACTTCAATGTAAAATTTTAGATCGTAGCAATTTAATTCTAGATATTTTTGCAAGTAGAGCCAGAACAGCTCATGCAAAAACTCAGGTAGAGCTTGCTCAATATCAATATTTACTTCCAAGATTAACCAGAATGTGGACTCACCTAGAAAGACAAAAAGGAGGTATTGGGATGAGAGGTCCTGGCGAAACCCAAATTGAAACTGACAGAAGAATTATAGGTCAAAAAATTAGTCAATTAAAACAGAAACTTGTAAAAATTGATAAACAAAAAACAGCTCAACGAAATAACAGAGGAAGTACCGTCAGGGTAGCCCTTGTTGGTTATACTAATGTTGGAAAATCTACATTGATGAACGTTTTAAGCAAGTCTGACGTATTTGCTGAAAATAAGCTATTTGCCACTCTTGATACAACAGTTAGAAAAGTAGTTTTTAATCAAGTTCCCTTTTTGCTAAGTGACACTGTAGGTTTTATAAGAAAACTTCCACATCAATTGGTAGAATCATTTAAATCTACTCTTGACGAAGTAAGAGAGGCTGATGTGTTGGTGCATGTTGTTGACCTCTCCCACCCGTCTCATGAAGAGCATATGGCAGTAGTTGAAGAAACGTTAAATGAAATTATCGAAACTCCAAAACCGATACTTTATTGTTTTAATAAAATAGATCAATTTCAAAAAGAAGATTTGAAGCCCATTATTAAAACTTGGAAAAGTAAAAATCAAATGAGTACATTTATTTCAGCTATTAAAAAACAACATATTACAGAATTTAGAGAAACCATTTATAGGATAGTAAAAGACATACATTTTACTAGGTTCCCTCATAATTCTAACATATTAAATTACTAACTGAGCACGATTTTTTTATTTTTGTTAGAAATTAACACTCTGTAATGGGAAAAAAGTTAGTCATAGGATCTTCAGGACAGATAGGTACAGAGCTTATATTAGATTTAATAAATACCTATGGGATTAATCAGGTTATAGCAACTGATATAAAGGCGACACCACCTGACGTAATTAAGGAAGTAGATTTTTTCCCTCTTGATGTTTTAGACAATGAAAACCTTTTTAACTTAGTTAAGTCTCAAAATGTTGATGAAATTTATTTATTAGCCGCATTGCTTTCTGCCACTGCTGAAAAGAAAGTACAATCAGCATGGAATTTAAATATGAAAGGCCTTTTTAATGTATTGGATTTAGCAAAAGAGGGCCACATTAAAAAAGTATTTTGGCCAAGCTCTATTGCTATTTTTGGGGCCTCTTCGCCAAAAGTTTTAACACCTCAAAAAACAATTGCTGAACCATCAACTGTTTATGGAATTAGCAAGTTAGCTGGAGAAAGGTGGTGCGAATATTATTATAACAACTATGGAGTTGATGTAAGAAGTTTACGATATCCGGGTTTGATAAGTTATAAAAGTGAACCTGGGGGCGGAACAACAGATTATGCTGTTGATATTTTTCATCAAGCTTTGAAAAAGGGTTCTTACACTTCTTTTTTAGCTGAAGATATTCGTCTTCCAATGATGTATATGGATGACGCCATAAGAGCTACAAAAGAGCTCATGTTAGCCAGCAAAGAAGATTTAACGATTAGGTCTAGCTACAACGTTAATGGCATGAATTTTACACCTAATGAAATTGGTTTACAAATTAAAAAACTTTTACCAGATTTTAAATTGAATTTTAAGCCAGATTTTAGAAATGAAATTGCTCTTACTTGGCCAGAAAGTACTGACGATTCATTTGCACAAAATGATTGGAACTGGAAGCCAATTTTTGATTTAGAGTCTACGGTTTCCACAATGATTAATAAAATTTCTAAACAATTCATAATTAATTAGTTTACAGTTGCCAACAGAAAATAAAATATCAATTATTACCGCTAGGTTTCTATTGTTTATGACCTTTAATATGGTCTTTGTGTTTTATTTGGTTAGCCAAAACGATACTCTGAATCAAATGAGTGAAGGTAGAAGAAATGGGTACTGGGTAATGAATGGTCAAATGAAAAAAGATACGTCCTATCATCCATTATCTAAAGTTGAAGAGGGGGTCTTTCAAAACGGAAGAAAAACAGGGGTTTGGATAAAATACTATCCATCAGGAATCATAAAGAGTAAAATTAACTATGTAAATGGCAGGTCCTATGGAAATTTTGAATTGTATTTTCCAAATGGGCAATTAGAAGAAAAGGGAACATGGCAATCTAAAGTATATAATGGGAAATTTGTTAGGTACTATGAAGATGGTACTATAGCTCAAGAAAAAACATTCAATAGCAAGGGAAAAACTGAAGGCAAGGTGGTATATTATTATCCAAATGGTGCAGAAGAATTAGTTTTTGAAACTGTAAATGGTAAAGGTTCTGGCGAGGCCATAAGGAAATGGCCTAATGGAGACGTGAAAGAGAAAATTACATTTAATTCCAAAGGGGAGTCTGTTACATCAGGTACTATTGAAAGGAAAAATCCACCAATTGAAGAAGCAGAAGAAATAATTTCTAATGCTGAACCCATAGAGGCAGAAGGAGAGCTTAATATTGGATTTCTTCCATCTGCTGCAGGTAAAATGCTAAAAGACGGTTATCATAAAACCTATAATGAGAACAAAGACATCCTTATGGATGGCGCCTTTAAAAGCGGTAAATTATGGTCTGGCAAACACTATATTTACGATGAAAATGGCTTGCTTGAAAGAATAGACGTGTACAAAGAAGGAAAGTTTTCTGGAAACGGAGTTTTATAATTCTAATATCTGGGTAATAGATTTATAATCTTCCTTAGCTTCTTTTAATGCTCCATTTTTTTTAAGTTTTTGAAATTTAATTCTGCCTTTTGTTTTAATTAATGTAAGCCAATATTTCCAATTTAAAAAGGCTAATACAGGCAAGGATAAGGCGTAACATAAAATAATTTTCCAACAAAAGAAAAACATCATTGCTAGCAATAATATGCTCCAAAAAATCCCAAAACAAACTACTCCCATCGCTAATTTTAAAGAACTATGAAAATGAACATCCTTTACTTTTGAATTGACGAACCATACGGGTGTTTTATACGGAAGATAATTACAAAACAATCCAACAATATGTATAGGGAAAAATAACAATAAAAATAAGCTGTTGATTATAATTTTATTCGACATTATATTTTCTTCTTTTTCTGTAAATAAGAAAGCTCGAATTTTGTTTTTGTGAGTGAAATTAAATAATGATTCGGAGTGTTTAATAAGTTGGTTAAATTGATTAATATCAGTGTTTTTTAAAGCATCTATTTTGTTTAATAGTTTCTGCTGAAACCTTACTTTTTCAAGAATTGATTTATTTTTATCTTGAATAGGAAAATGATGTAATATATTATAGATGGTCAAGTAGTTTTCTTCATCTTTTATGTCAAGCATTACTTCTCTTAAGCTTGTGGCAACTTCTTTTGTTAAATTAGTAATGGTTTCTGTTGGATTTTCTTGAAAGGCTTTGAAATGTTTTGAAACATCTATCGGTTTACCAAAATTTATTAACATTTCAGCATTCATATTGAAATGATTGCTGTAATCTAAACCCATTGGAATAATATATATTGGCATATCGAAATTGTATTTTTCTGCACTTCCTAGAGCAATTCTTGAAATGCCTTTTTTTAGGGGAGTTCTCAAATGTTTCTTGTAATTATGATTGCCTTCAGGGAAAATTAAAACGTGCTCTTTTTTCTTTAATACATCAAAACAAAATTCAAAAGATTCTTTGTTCTTTTCAGCGGTATCTGTAACATCACGCTGACGATAAATGGGTAACATGTGAACTTTTCGAAGTACAGTATTGGCTAATTTTTTTTTAAAAATATCTGCACGACTTAAAAAATAAACTGGAGTTTTTAGATTAGCAGCCAAAACAATTGGATCTAAAAAAGCATTCTGATGATTGGCAACAAAAAGTAATCCGCAGTTTTCCGGTAGGTTGTAAAAATTAGAAATTTCAATCCTTTTAAAATATGTTCTAATTCCTGTTCGAACAATAGCAAATCCTATTTTATAAAAAATAGACCAACTTTTAAACCAATATCCAAACCAAATTTTCATTATTATTATCTTAATTCAGCATTTAATTCTTTGGTTATTTTTTCTTGCACTTGTTTCATTACTTTATCCACTTCTTTGTCAGTTAAGGTTCTCTCTGAATGAAGAAATTCAAACCTAAGGCCATAGGCTTTTTTCCCAGGAAGGCTTTTCTTGTTTCTGTACACATCAAATAAAGAAACTTCTTGTAAAATTTTATTTTTAACCTTACTAATGCAATGTGTTAATTCATGAAAGGTTACTTTTTCAGTAATTAAAAAAGAAAGATCTCTATATACTTTTTGGAACTTATTGATGGGCTGAAATGATGTGTTTGTTTTATAGGCATAAGGCAATATAGCGTCCCAGTTTAATTCTGCAATGTAACAAGATGATGATAAGTTCATTTTTGTGAGCAATTCAGAATTTAAGAGTCCTATTTTTGCTATTTCTTTTTTCTGGTAATTTATGGTGATTCCCTCGCTCCATATATTATGTGAAGAAAGTGTTAATTCTTGGTAATTTTGTAATCCTAATAATTCAAGTATGCTTTGAACTATGCCTTTTAATTGAAAAAAGCTAACAGGTGATTTTCCATTAAACCAATGTTCATCGTTTTGCAATCCACTAAGACCTATTGTTAAATGTTGTTGCTCTTTAAATTTATCGTTTTTAGTTTGGTAAACTTTTCCCCATTCAAACAAGGCACAATTGACTTCGCCATGGTTTTGATTAGTTTTAATAACATCGATTAAGTTGTAAACTAAAGATTGACGTAGAATAGCCGTATCGTTACTTAAAGGGTTTAATAGAGAAATGTGTTGTAAGTCTAAATTAGAAGTGCTTTCAATGGCTTGAATATGCGCTCTTTTTGAAAGGGAATTAGACAGTATTTCGTTTAACCCAATACTTGATAAATGATCGCTAATTCTCTTTTGCAATTTAACCGCATTTCGAGATGGGGTAAACGACATAGAACTTTCCAATTTGGTTGGTAATTCAACCTCATTATATCCATAAATTCGCAAAACTTCTTCAGCAATGTCTGCCTCTCTAGTTACGTCATTTCTGTAATTAGGAACTAATAGGTCAGCTGTATTTTCTCCTGTTTTGTTGATTTGAATATCGAGCAAAGTTAAAATGGAGTTCATTTCATTATTACTTAATTCAATGCCGCAAAGTTTTCTAATGTTGGAGTAGTTTATAGAAACGGTAATTGGTTGGTGTTTTACAGGATGTACATCTATTATTTGAGAACAAACATTAGCTCCAGCTATATCTTCCATTATTTCAGCAGCCATAACTAGTGCAGGAATTACCATAGCTGGATCAACCCCTCTTTCAAAACGGAAAGAAGCATCGGTGTTTAACCCGTGTCTTTTAGCTGTTTTTCTTGTGCTTACGGGATCAAATAAAGCACTTTCTATAAAAACCGTTTTGGTGGTTTCTTTAACACCAGATTTTTCACCACCAAAAATACCTGCTAAACACATTTCGGTTGTATTATTGCAAATCATTAAATCGTTTTCATGCAGTTTGCGTTCAGCTCCATCAAGTGTGGTAAAGAGTTGATCCTTTTTGGCGCACCTTACTTTAATGGTTTTTCCTTCAATTTCAGCTAAGTCAAAAGCATGCAAAGGTTGACCTAGTTCGTGCAACACAAAGTTGGTAGTGTCTACAACATTATTAATAGGTTTTAAGCCGATGGCTTTTAGTTTGTTTTTAAGCCAATCAGGACTTTCTTTAACCGATATGTTTTCTAAAATTAAACCTGCATATCGGTGGCATTTATCTTCTTGATCAACTATAACTTTAAAGTTTGAATAGTTCGATGAGGTAGACCATTTTTTTGCTTCTGGAAGTGATTTTAAATTGGTGTTGCTTGGGACTAGTTTTTTATACTTTAGAGCTGCGAGTAAGTCTCTTGCTACGCCATAGTGGCTCATACCGTCTGCTCGATTTGGGGTTAATCCAATTTCAAAAATGGTGTCGTCTTCAAGGTTAAAATAGTTAGCCGCAGCTTGCCCAACAGCAGCTTTGTTGTCAAGGACCATGATGCCATCATGTTCTTTCCCTAGACCTATTTCATCTTCAGCACAAATCATACCGTAGGAACTGACACCTCTTATTTTAGCTTTTTTAATAGCGAATGGTTTGCCACTTGTTGGATGAATAGTTGTTCCTGGAACAGCAACTACCACTTTTTGTCCTTCGGCTACATTAGGTGCTCCACATACAATAGTGCTAAACTCATCACCGCCAATATCTACTTTAGTGATATTAAGCCTGTCAGCATCAGGGTGTTTTGAAACCTCTTTTACTTGACCTATTAACAAGCCTTTAAGCCCCCCTTCAACGCTGTTAAATGAAGAAGTTTTTTCCACTTCTAAACCAATATCTGTTAAAATTTCAGCTGCTTTTTTTGCTGATAAATCAATAGGAAGGATGCTTTTTAACCAGTCGTAGGAAATATTCATGTCTGTAAATGAGGTTTATGGCGTGTAAAATTAATGGGTTTTATCAAGTGACAAAAATATAAATAGATAAAATGCAGCAGCTTAATTTTCAACTAATTGACCCAAAAAGTTCGAAGCAAATAAAATTTTTATATTTTTGGCGACTCAAATGTTGGTGCCTTAGCTCAGTTGGTAGAGCAATGGACTGAAAATCCA
>CEUK01014858.1_pt1 | contig 16082 bp, 15 predicted proteins | sample 356451 | NCBI WGS metagenome assembly CEUK01 (sample SAMEA2622843, study PRJEB7988) | marine metagenome | isolation source: saline water (ENVO:00002010), including
ATAAACGATTAGTTCTTTTTGCTATCTCTTCTTCAGTATAATCATTCTTTATATTTTGACTAGCTTTAAATAATCTATTTTTTAATTTTTTATTATTAAAATCTCTAATAACTTCAGAAATAGCTAATTTATAACTTTTAATATTATCGGTTTTAGCAAAATATGTAAAACAATCTTTAGGCATTTTTGTCTTTACTAATTTGGAAGAAATTACTGGAATTGATAAAGCATTTGCCTCTAATATCGCTCTTGGATTTCCTTCCCCATAATTTGAAGGCACAATTAATATTGGGAATGGACTTTTATTAAATATTAAAGGATTATCTATCTGTTGTCTAAATTGTAAATTATTATTTTGTTTCTTGAAAATATCTATTTCTTTTTCATTAAGAGAATCTTCACTAGATAAATCAATTGATCCATAAATTTCAAATTTATTTTTAGAAAATATACTTGCAAGTTCAATGAATTTTAAAATCCCCTTTGATTTTAGTAATCTGGCACAATATATAAAAGAGCAATCTTCAATATTAATTTTATTTTTATGATGAATCCATTTGTTTTTTTTGAATAATAACTTTGATTTTCTCATATAAATCTCAGGAACTCCAGAACCACAAATATAAAAAGAATTATTCTTATTAATATAACTAGATTGATTTTGTATTAATTTGAGGTCTGATTGATTTTGGAAAATAAATAGGGTTCTCTTTAATGATTTTTCGAAAAATAATCTAGATTTTCTCTTAAAAGATGAAAAAAGACCAATAAAATTTAAAATTAATTTGATTTTAATTTTTGAAATATAATTCGAGTTTTCAAATCTACCTACACCTGCAAAAGAAATAACAGTAGGTATCCCAAAAAAAAAGCTAACGAGTGAAGTTATTAAATTGGCTTGTAAAGTATGCGAATGTATTAATTTTGGTTTTAAAGCCCTTACAAGAAATAATAATCTAAAAAATGATTTAAATAGAGCAAAAATATTTTTACTTTTAATTCTTTTAATTCTCCAAGGAATATGGATACATATTCTAGAAAGTTCTATACTCGAAGAGTCATATGGAGAAATTACTAGAACATGATGTTTTTCTTTTAAAAGTTTTTGAATTAAGAATTTTCTATAGTGAAGAATATACCAACTACTATTTGAAATAAGTATTATAGGTCTTGATGAGTTTAATTTCATATAAATCTATATTGTTATTGCTTATATCCTAAAGCAACCCAATATGGAGCTGTTTTACTAAAAGATATTCTTTCTAAGCCAGCAAAATTCATCATTTTTATTATTTCCTTTTTTGTAAATCTTTTCTCAATTTTAGTACCAAATCTATCAAGTGCATCAGTCTGCATAAAATAAAAAGATTTATTTGAGTAATTCCACAATGGGAAATGTTTTATATTTAATCCAAATTTCTTTAATAATTTTGAGGATTTTGCTAATGGTAAATAAATAAAGAGAGAAATAATTCTTGTTATAAATATCTTTAATTGAAATGGAAGTGATGAAATTATTTTCCTAGGAATAATTGTCAATGACCATATCCAATAGTAGTATTTTGGTCTATTGTCGAATCTATAGTAAAGATAGATTAAAAATGGACTGCCTTTTTTAAGTTTCATAATACATTTTTTTAAACCCTCTTCGGGATTAGTTGTGTGATGAAGAACTCCTAAACAATATCCAAAATCTTGACTATTATTTTTAAGCTTTGAATTAGATGCAGAAGCATTCTCATATCTACAATTACTATAATTTTTTAGGTTGTTTTTTGTTACTTTTAAAGCTTTTTTACTTGGTTCTATACAATTCAATAGTTTTACTTTTGGGGCTATAAATTTTGCCCATCTTCCACTTCCGCAACCCATATCAAAACCTTCTGAATTTTTATTTAAGAATTTTTTTGGAAATATATGGAAATATTCATTAAATGCACTACTAAGATCTTCTCTATCCTGTTTATAAAAATCCCATTCGTTTCCAAAATCATTTATTAGATTGTATTCTTGATTTTTCACTAATATTTTACTATTTTGATTTTTATTTTAATCTTTATATTGTTTAGGATCAATATTATAAAAAATATATTTATAAATTTATATTATCAAAAAATTATTAAATGGATGTAATTAAGAAATTAGATATTATTTTTATGTTCTATAATGAAAATTATAAATTTAAGTTCATAAATTTTAAAATTTTTATTTATGAAAAAAAAAGTAATTATAAAATGTACAAGTTCCTGTGGAAAATCAATGATTAGTAATGCCGAATCTCATACTTTGAGATATTTTTGTGAGGTGCTTGTCAAAAAATATGATGTAGTAATTTCAGGATTAGAGATAGAGTCGGATTTAAAAAATTATTTAATTGATATTGGTGTTAATGTAAAAAGACCATTAATAAAATATCTTAAATTAAAAAAATTTAAAAGTCTTTTTCATATCCCAGTTTCAATTATAAATTTGTTTAATGATGCAATAATTGAAAAACCAGATTTTCTATTTTGTTTAGGAGGTGTTTTTTATAATGGACTTTCAATTTTATTTGTAGGAAAAATTTTAAAAATCCAATTTTTAGTTAGAAGTGCTGAAGATCATTTTAAAATTTATAAATTAGAAGAAAGATCAATTTTCTTAAAGATGCATGCATATTTTAGATTTATTGTTTCAAAGTTTGTCATTCAAAATTCAGATTATTTTTTAACAGTAGGTAAATCATCATTAGAAATGTTTAGAAGAAAATATTCTTTATCTAGAAGTAAATCTTTTCAAATATGCGGTCCTATAGATTATAGTTTAAAAACTTTTGATGAATTTAAATTTAGTAAAAATTATGCAAAATTAAATTTAAAAAAGAAATATAATCTTAATTCAAAAAAAACTTTGCTTTTTATATCTAATGGAAGTAAAGCTAAGGGTACAAATTATATGTTTGATTTGTTAAAAAGAATTAAACAGAATAATCTTGATATTGTAATTCTTTGGGTTACCTCTTTAAATAATGTTCCTAAAGAATATATATATCTTTTATCAAATTTAAAATTAATAAAACCAATGTCTAAGTTTGAGTTAATAGGACTCCTTAAAGGATCTGATTTCTTGTTTTTTGCCTCCGAGATAGGAGTAGGTTATGGTCAAATTATTTTAGAAGCTTTGTTGTGTAAAACTGAAATTATATGTTTTCGTCCTATAGGAGATCTTTTAAGATTTACTCGAGACAATAAATATAAAGAATTTGAAGAAGTACTAAATAGGTTATCGAATAATATTAAAAAAAAGAATTTAAAAATTCCTGAATTTATGAAGTATGAGAAAATTGAATTAGAATTAAATAAATTATTTGATAAATTAATTTAATGCGCACTAAGCTAAGAGTTTTTATTTATGAAATTTTAAATAACTTTTTTCATGATCTTAAACTTTATAATATTGATGACATAAGAGCTATAGGAAAGTATAGATTTATAAATCAGTATCTTAATGGTAGTCTTAAGAATAGATGTGGAATATTTAAAGCCATTTCTTTAAGATCAAAAATTATTGAACCTGATAAAATTAAGATTATAGGAGAGATTTCTAATAGTAATTTATTAAGATCTTTAATATCTAATGATTTATATATTCAAGCTATAAATGGAATAGAATTACATAGTTCAGTACTTATTGGGCCTGATGTAAAAATAATAAGTGCTAATCATTTTAAAAATAATTCTGATCATTGGATTACTGAATCACCTATAATAATTGGAAAAAATACTTGGATAGGAGCAAACTCTATAATTTTGCCTGGTGTTTCAATTGGAACTGATTCAATTATTGGAGCAGGATCGGTGGTAACAAAATCTTTTAAAAATAATTCTTTAATTGCTGGTAATCCTGCGAAGTTTATAAGGAATATAGATTAATTTAAATATTTTCATCATACACTTTTAAGACATTCTGGGCATAATTTTCCCAAGTATATTTATTAGATATATTTCTACTTACTTTACCCATCCTTTCAATAGTATTTTTATTTAAAATTAATTTTTCTATTTTTTCTTGAAGTTTTTCATTATCCCCTGCATCAACAATATAACCATTTTGTTCGTTTTCTACAACTGATCCTGATTGTTTAGTACAAATTATTGGCAATCCTGAAGCCATTGCTTCATATATACATTTCGCTGAGCCCTCTATAAAAGAGGGATGAATTAATATATCAAAATTATTAAATATATTTTTTTTATAATTATTTACGAAACCATGAGTAACTATTTTAAAGTTAGCTTTTCTTAAAAATTTTAGTTCTTCCTTAAATATTTTTCCATATAGGTTTAATTCAAATTTATCTTTAAATTTATCTTTTTTATTTATTTTATTTAAGACTTCAATTAACCATCTAATTCCTTTTCTCATATTGATTGCACCTACAAATCCTAGCTTAGTTGTATTATCTTTTTTTGAATTAAAATAATTATTAGAAAAAATTTTTTTATCTACTCCAAAAGGTATTATTTTTAAATGGTATTTATCTATTTTATAGAATTTACTTATAAAATTATAAGTATATTCTGAAGGGCATAAAATAAATTCTGCGTTTTTAAGAATTTTTTTTTCAATTTTTACATCTTTTTTATTAGTTGTTTTATCATTGTAATATAGAGGATTTTTTTTAGATTCCATAATTGATGCATATGATGGTGTCATTGCAATATCAAAAATAATTTTATATCCCATATTTTTTAAAAAGTAAATAAACCATAAATGACTATCCCAAAGATGTATTATTTTAGTCTTTGCTTTATGTCTTATTGCAAAGTAAATTATATAAGGAATTGATATTATATTAAATAAACCAACTTCAATTTTTCTAGCAGGTAAACCTGTCCATATATATATTCTTATAAAATTAAATAATCTTGATAATAGATAAACAGGCAATATGCTTATAATTTTCTTGTGATTGGAGGCATTCATTCGGCAAATAATATTTACTTTTTTTTGTTTATAAATCATTAAAGATCTATATCCAATAGATGATGGCTTACCAAAATCACTTGAAAAGTAATGCAATATGAATCTTTCCATTATTTTCTTAATTCGACCACTATAAATATTCCTGCAGCGAATAAATTAGGCATTAATTTATTAAGTATAGGAATTCCCTTATATGGGGTTATTTTATAATTATTTTTTAAACCAATAAACTTTAACCACCATTTCATATCTTTTAAAGTCCAAAATCTCAAATGCTCATATGGATTAACAATCCATTGAAGGGGAAATCGACCAAAAATAAACCTCATCCGGTGTAATATAAATCCAGTATTAGGGACTGATATAAATATTTTACTTTGACAGATTTTCATTAAATTTTGGATTAATATTTCTGGTGTATTAAGATGTTCTATAACTTCAAAGAGAGAAATATAATCTGGTTTTATATCCCTAATTAAATCAAATAGTGATTCTTCTTCTTCTATTAAAAATGACTTATATTTACTCTTCAAAAGTAATTTATATGCATAATCATTATTATCCGAAGCATAAATTTTTAAAAATGGGCATAATTTATTTATAGCATTTAATTGTCTGCCATCTCCACTTCCTATATCAAATAATAATTTTTTAGAGTCTTTTAAATAGTTTTTAATAATTTTTGCTCTTTCGATTTGAAAGTCATTTGGATTTTCTTCTTTATTTACTTTTGAATTCCTTTTTTCCCAATAAATATTTTTATTACTAATATCATATTTTAAGGAAGGATAACTAAATATTGAACTATGCAATTTTTTAAATTTTATAGTTAATTTTTTTATTAGATAAAAAAAACTCATCTTATTAATTAGATTATATACAGCTTGTTGGTTTTAAATTTTTAATAATAACGTCGATTTTTTTAATTTGATTTAATAATGTTTCTAATCTACTAATTTCAAGAGCACAGGGCCCATCACATAAAGCTTTATTTGGATCGGGATGGCATTCAACGAATAAACCAGCAATACCTATTGCAGTTCCTGCTCTTGCTAATTCAAATAATTGCTCTTTTCTTCCACTAGATACTTTTGAGTTTGAATTTCTACATTGTAAAGAATGAGTAACATCGAATATAAATGGCAAATTAAAGCAAGTTTCTTTGATTATATTAAAACCGAGCATATCTACTATAAGGTTGTCATATCCGAAGCAATGACCTCTTTCACAGATTAAAAGATTTTCATTACCTTCTGAATAAAATTTATTTACTATATTTATTACTTGATTTGGGCTTAAAAATTGAGGCTTTTTAATATTTATTGGAATTTTTGTCTTTGCCATAGATTTAATTAAATCTGTCTGCCTTGCTAAAAAAGCGGGAAGTTGAATAATATCACAAATTTCTGCTGCTACTTTTGCTTGGTATGGTTCGTGAATATCTGTGAGAATAGGAATTCCTAGCTTATCTTTAATGTCGGATAATACTTGTAAACCTTTATCAATACCAGGTCCTCTAAAAGAGGAAATTGAAGATCTATTGGCTTTATCAAATGAAGCTTTAAATATGAAAGGTATATCTAATTTAGAACATATTGTTTTGATGTAGCTAGCAGTATCGAAAGTGATTTCTCTATTCTCGATAACATTTAGACCGCTAATTAAAACAAAGGGGAGATGATTCCCAATTTCTATATCATTAACTGTTACAATTTTACTATGCATGATTTTAAATATCAGTTCTTATTATATTCCTCTTCGTGAAATTAATTTATACTTTGACTTAATTTTTTTGAACCCAGCCATTTTTTTTAATTTTCTTCCAAATTTTTTTATCTCTCAGTATATTATCAGCTAATTCTCTTATTGCACCTTTCCCTCCTTCTTTTTTGAGAATTAAATCAGCCTTTCTTAAAACTATTTCTGTTGAAGAAGAGGGAGAAATAAATAAAGAAACAATATCTTTTACAACTAGATCATTTATATCATCTCCAATAAATATTGTATTTTCTTTATTTAAATCGAATTTATTTTGAATATTTTTTAAAGTTTCTTTTTTATTTTTCACTTCAAAAAAACATTCTTTTACACCTAAATCAAGAGCTCGTTGATAAGAGCTTCCAGAAACTCCTCCACTTATGAAAGCAATTTTATAATGTTGTTCTAATAGTAATTTTATACCTAATCCATCATGTACATTAAATGTCCTCATGTTTTCCCCACTTTGGTTTAATAATATTGATCCATTAGTTAAAACTCCATCAATATCCATGGCTATTAGTTTTATATTTTTTAATTTATTTTTTTTTAAATACCAAGAAATATTATAAAAAAAGTTTATTGTTTTGAAAAAATTAAACATATTACTTTAGTCCGGATTTTACTAGATCATGTAATCTAATAAATCCTACAAGCTTTTCTTGATTTTTCAAATCACTAATAACAGGCAAGACCATAAGTCCTTTTCTTTTAGAATTATTTTCCATTTTATTCAATGCATCAATTGCTAATGATTTCTTATGCACTGTAATTGGGTCTTTGGTCATTATTTTATCAGCAGTTATTGATTCCCATCTTGAATAATCATTCTTTTCAAGGGCTCTCCTTAAGTCTCCATCTGTAATTATTCCAATAAAATCACCTTTACTAACTTTTGATTTCACAAAACAACATCCTATTCCATCTCTTGTTAGAGAACTAATAATATCTTTTATTGAGTCATTATTATAAATAGGATGTAAATCTTCTATAGGTATCATAAGATCTCCTACCGTTAATGTTAGCTTCTTGCCTAAATTTCCTGAAGGATGATTTCTTGCAAAATCAATATCTGATATTCCTCTTCTTTTCATCCATACAGCTGCTAGGGCATCACCTATCGCCATTGATACAGTTGTGCTTGCAGTAGGAGCCAAACCTAAGGGACATATTTCCTTATCAATATTTGTTTCTAAAACTACATCACTAAGGTTAGAAATAGTTGAGGAAATATTGCCAACTAAAGCTATGATTTTTACGTTTTTACTTTTCAAAAAAGGGCATATTTCAATTAGCTCATCTGTTTCTCCGCTATTAGAAATTATTATGCAAATATCATTTTTAGCAACTAGACCAAGATCCCCATGAAGTGCATCTAGAGGATTTAAATATAATGACATCAACCCAACAGAGCAAAAAGTAGCAGCAATCTTTCTGGCAACAATTCCACTTTTCCCGACACCAGTTATAACAACTTTTGAGTTGTTTTTACTTATTGATAATAAATATTGAAGTGCATTTTCAACTTCATTGTCATCCAAGCTGTGTGCAGAAGAATTTATTGCTAGTGCTTCTTGCTCAAGATACTTCGTTAAAGCAGACATTTTTTTAAAAGCTTTTTTTCGTAGATTTAAATCTCATTTTAAATTTGCTCTAGCCTCTAGGAGATTTTCAATCGTATCAACTGATAATACATCAGATTCGATTTTGAATGTTTTAATAATAATACCCTCATTAATAAGACGCAATTGTTCTAAGCCCTCTAGAAATTCATTCTCAGAAATTAACATTTCTTCCCAAAGCTTAAGGACATCTGCTCTATAGCCATAAACGCCAACATGTCCCCAAAAATTTGAAATTCTTTCTGAATTAAAATTATTTTTATCTTTTATGAAAGGAATTGGGGATCTAGAAAAGTAAATTGCGTTTTGATATTTATTTAAAATTACTTTTACTTTATTAGGATCATTAACTTTTTTATAATTTAATTTATAAATAGGAGTGATAACCTTTGTATCTTTTTCACTTTTCTTAAATTCAACAATTAGTTGATTGATGATTTGAGGATCAATAAATGGTTGATCAGCTTGCACATTTATAATTAATGATTCTTCAAATTTCTTTTTTGCAAATTCTTTATTCCATTTCATTGAATTCTCTCCCCAAATTAAATCCATGATTTTATAAATCTCTGAAGCTATCCTTTCAGTTCCAGAATCACAATTTTTTTTTGTTTTAATTGATTTAAAGCCTAGATTTTCTGAAATATTAAGCAACTTTTCAGAGTCTGTACATAAAATAATTTCACAAATATCTTTGACCTTGTCACACTGTTTCAAAACTCTTTCAATCATAAGTTGATCACCAATTTCTTGTATGACTTTATTGGGTAATCTTTTTGATTCAAGTCTTGCTGGAATTGCAATAACTATTTTTGATATTGTATTTTTCATGAATTCCATAATTCTATAGAATTTTCTCTTGCCAAAAACCATTCTTTACTTAACTCTTTAATTTGTTTTTCCCCTTTAAACCAAGGTCCTCCTAGTGTCCAATGTAATATTTTAGGGGAACTCTTTTTGGAATTCTCATCGTCATTAGAATAGACATCTACAAGATGATTCCAAGATCTATCTAATGCCCCAATTTCTTTTTCATCTTTCAGCCAATTAAATCTGTGAAGATCAAGTCCGGTGGAGTTGTTTACATAATCTAAGGATAAAGCTCTACATTTTGGACAGTTGAACATAATAAGCGAACTCCAATTTTTTTTGGGATATGCTGTTTGTGGTTCTCCTAAAAATTTAGTATCCTCTTTAGGAATATGCTCATGATGAACGCACATGGCGGAATAATTTTCATCTCTCAAATTCCAAAGATTTGATATGTCTTCCTTACATAACATGTCACAATCCATGAATATGGCCCAACCTTCATAGTTCATTAAATATGGGACTAGGAACCTTGAGAAGGAAAATTCAGTACTTTGTTTAGGATCTTTCGCTCTCCAGTAGACCTTTAAATTTCTTAACTGTTTTGTTATTAAAGGTGTTATGGATAATGGAATAGAACTTTTTTGATAAAGACTATCAATTAATACATTGGTTGCAGCTCTTTCTCTGAAGTCATAACCAATAAAAATAGGGATAAAATTCGTTTCCAAATTATATTTAGATTAAAGACCTTAATAAGAATCTTATCAGAATCTTACCTAAAAAAAAATTGACATAAAATTTAATGCATGAGATTATATAGTTTTTATTTAAAAATATGATAATTAGCGAAAAATATAAGTTTATATTTATTAAAAGTAAAAAGGTAGCTGGAACATCAGTAGAAGTATTTTTATCAAATCATGTGGAAGATAATGCAATAGTTACTCCAGTTTCTACGCTTAATTTTTTTAATAAAATTAGGAAAATAGAGGCGGATCATGAAGAAAATTGGAGGAACAAAAATAAGCCTTCTAGAAATTATAAAGGTAATTTTTATGAAGAATCTTTACTCTGGTTAAGACAATTACAAAATTATTCAAGAAGATATTTTATTAATAAATTTAATAAAAAGTTTAGACCTCAAAAATATCTTGAGTTTGTACCCTTAAAAAGGGCAAATAAATATTATGACCATATGTCTATAGAGGAGGTTAAATCAAATTTAGCATCAGATAAGTTCATCAATTTTTGTAGAGTATGCATAATTAGGAATCCTATAGATCAGGCCATAAGTGATTACTGGGATTCTCAAAATAGAATTGAGACCTGCAGAAAATATAATAATTTTGATGAATATATGGATGAAAGGTTAGATTTTTTCTTTCAAAAAGTAAGAAAAAAAATGGAAATTAATCATATTCCCTCTATGGATCGTTATATAAGATATGAAAATTTAAAAAGTGATCTGAAAAAATTTATTGAAGATATCGGAATTAATGCAGATATAAAAGAATTAGAAAAATTAAAAATCCATGGAAATTACAGGAAAGATAAAAATTCTAATAAGGATATTATTAATAATCTGAAAGATGCAGATCAGAAAAGAATACTGAAATCAGCAGGTTGGCTAGCGGATTTCTATAAATGATTAATTATAGAACTATAAGCATATTCTAAGGAACCATTCAATATTAATTAATTTCCATTTTTCATTTATGCCATATTCCATAAAATCATCTTTAGCCCATCCGAAGTATTCCCATAAAAGCCATTTATTTATATCTCCTAGTTCACTTTTTGTCTCGTTAGGAAACCCAGCAAAGCCAATCTTTGGCATCAATAATTCAGAACCAAAATAGTTAATAAATGCATTTCTAATAGGTAGTTTTGATTTTATCGGAGGACTATCATTAATTAAATATTTCAATGGAGTTGATAAACCAAACGTTAGAATATCTTTCCTTGTGAAGGGAGTTCTACATTCTATCCCGAGATTTGAATTTATAGTATCTGTGCTTATTAAACCTACGCTACTTAATTGAATAAAAGTATCTATAAAACTCTCTATTTTTATAAATTTTTCAGCAGAATTATCTTCTATTACAGAGGAGAAAAATTTTTCTAGTTCCTTTTTTTTTCTTTCTATATAGTGATTAGTTAAACCATCAATTACTCTTTTTCTTAAACCTAAGTTTTTTTTGAAAAAATTATAAATCCTATTATAATCAGAATCTATAAGATTTGAATTCGAGTAGCATCCATAACCTAAAAATATTTCATCTGCACCCTCTCCTCCATATAAAACTACACTGCCATTTTTTCTTGCTTCTTTTGCGACTAAATAAGAGGAGGGTATTGAGTGAGTTGTTATTGGAGAAGATAATATATCAATTGATTCTTTAAGACTAGTTAAATAATTTTCCATCTTACATTCAATTAAGTTATGTTCAATCTTATTTTGATTAGTTAATTTCCTTATTAATTTAGGAGAATTCATAGCAACCTTATCTTTATTCTGAAATGTCATTGTAAAAAATTTTATTTCTTGATTAAATTTATTTAAAATAAAAGAAACAATTGATGAGTCCAAACCTCCACTAATAATTGATGAAGAAACTTTTTTGCAGGGTGTATTATTCTCCATTATTAATAAAGTCCTTTCTAAAATCTCCTTAAATTGATCGTTGTAATATTCTTGATCATAATTTAATAACTTTTTATAAATAGAGGTTGAAAAAAAATCTGATTCCTTTATAAAACTTTCAGAAGTTAAGTCCCAATTGGAACTTGAAAAATTTATTTTTTCACCTGGAAGTATTTGTTTTATACCTCTAATAGGGTGATCTACAGGACTAATAAAATGTCTTCTTAATAAATAATCTTCTAAAGCTGATTGGTTTAATCTTAGTGAATTTGTAAGCTTTAAATATTTTCTAATTATTGCAGGGACTGAACTTAATATAAAAATATTTTGATCAATATAATACCAAATATGTTTTTCACCAGGAAAATCTCTATAACAGTTTATAAGTATATTGTTTTCATTCGTTCTATCAACCGTACATAATGCATACATTCCGTCCTCTTTCTTAAGGAACTTATCTAGGCAACCATTTTGCCAATTGGAAAAAATTAATTTTGTATCTGAATCATTCTTATCCTTATTGCTAATATAAATTTCACCATTATATAAAATGAATTTTAAACTATTAAGACCATTAATATGTTTTGTTTCTTCTCTTAGCGTTTGTATCGCAAGAGTTGATTGGTAAGCAAATAGAGAGTTGGATTTAAAGAGTTCTTGTGATGTTGGCCCTCTTTTTTTTATATAAAAATCACAATATTCTTTAAATTTATTATTAAGAAAATCTTTATTACTTTGCTCTTTATAAATTGCTAAAACAAAACCACACATAATATTTTAATCTAAGAAAGTTATAAGACTAGTAATTCAACTTATTAAATATATTAAAATATAGCAATAGGCATTATATAATTTATTTATATTTTTATAAAGTTAATATTTTTATAGTGAATTATTATTATCAAAAGTTTTATGAAATAAAAAATAATATAATTAATAAGCTCGCATTTCCATCCTTATATTCAAAGTATCATAAAGAAAAAAATAATTATTTTTCGTATTCATTTAAGTATACAAAGCATGATCTTTTCATAACAATATTATTTCCATTCGTTTTATTAAGATTAATAATTACTTACTTATTATTTTTTTCTTACTATATATTATCTAAATTAAGCAAGAAAAGAATTATTATTCTGCTTACTCGTGAGGCCGCTATAAAAGATTATAAAAATCTTGAAGACTTGAGATTCTCGGGATTATCTCAACTACTCAGAAAAAAGAATTTCAATATAATATATTTCTATCATGGATATAAATTATTTTTGCCTCATATTAACGTATTATTTAGTAGGGATATATTATTTTTTTCAAGAAATATATTAAATACTTATTATTTTATAAGGCGAATATTTCAAAAAAAAAAGAAATATACAAAATGGGAGTACGATTTAAAAATAACTATTATCTCAAGTTATTTAATCTCTTTATATACAAGATATACTGATGCATGTTTTTTCTGGGACTTTAATTATGATCATTATTCATTATTCCTAGGAGGTTATTTAAGTAATAATAAATTAATTGGTAGTATGCATAATTATCATTCGATTAAATTGCTTCCATGGGTTTCTGATAGCTTTGTTAAAGAATTAAATATTAAATATTACTTTAATGATTATGAAACATGTTATAGATACTATAAAAATGATTTGACAGAGAATTTTCTCCCCCCTCTCTCTAAGTATTATTTTAAAGGTTCTAAAATTGACATACTTCTAATTGAAGAGAATCAAACAAATCAGGATGGTACTTTAAGATATTTAAATGAAAATAAGGAATTTATAAGGTGTTTATATATAAAATTTAGAGAGGATTTTAGGCATAAATCTAAACTTAGTTATAAGCTAAATTCTTTAGGACTTACTTATATTGAAATTAAAGATTTAAATAAAATAAATAAAAATATTATTATTATTGGATCTGTAAGTACTTTATTATTAGAATATGCTGCAAAAGGTTTTTTAGTATTAAGTTTTTCGGAATATCCTAAAAATTTTATTAATTTACCAAGTAGAAAGTTTGTTAATCTTGATTATCTAAGAGATTATCCCCAAAACCAAATATGTTATGAAAATCCTATTTCTATTTCTAAAAATACAAATCTCAGAAGTTTATTTAAAAGGGATAATTTGTTGTTAAAAACTTCAGAATCAGTAAATAATAATCAATTATTTTCAATTTATAAAATAAAGTCCCTAGTTAATTTGATTATGTTAAGTTTTGATGAGACCTAAATAATGCTCATATAAATCTAATGAAACAAAATAATAGATTATTTTATTTAACAACTATAAATTTATGTTCTTTAAGAGCTCAGTCTATTCAAGTAAAAAATTTTGTTAGATCTCTTAGCAAATTCTCAAATTATAATAATAAAAAGTTTGTAGCCTATTCATATAGTATTATTCCAAATAATTATGGAAATTATTTTAAGTCATTCTCCAGATGTGTTTCCAGAAGAAGAATAATAATTCAAACATATATATGTCTTCAGCTCTTTTTAAATAAAGTTATCTCCAAAAATGATGTATTTTATTCAAGAGATCTATTCCCATTATTTTTACTTTCCATTATGGGATTTAGGAGCGTACATGAATATCATCATCCATCAGCACCAATAAATTCTTTAGTATTAAAATTTTATAATCTTTTGCCTAATACTAAGTTGGTTGTAATATCTAATGCATTAAAGAGTTATGTAGTTAGGAATCATTATTGCAGAAAAAATAATTGTTTAACTCTTCCTTCTTGTTATGACAGTTCTGAAATTATAAATTTACCTTCTAAAGATGTTTGCAGACATCAATTAAATATGTCAAAAGATAAAATTTATATAGTTCATACAGGAAATCCTTATTTAGAAAGAGGGGTTGAAAACTTTAAATATATATGTCAAATATCTAAGAAAATTGTTTTTATACATATTGGGGGAGATTCAGAACAGATAAAAAGATTAAAATCTTATGCAAAAAATAAAAATATTGATAATTGCAAATTTATTCCTCATTCTGAAGTACAACTTATAAGGAAATATCAATATGCTGCTGATTTTTTGTTTTATATAATTACAGAAAAGACGAGTACCTTTTGGTGCTGTTCTCCTTTAAAAATTCCTGAATATATGGCTAGTAATACTCCTATCATTGCATCTACTATTGGATCTATAACTGAATTTCTTGATGCAAAAACATGCTTTCCTTTTTTTGAGATTTCCAAGGATTCTATTCAATCGGCAGTTATAGAGGCATTAGCAAATCCTATTAGCGCAAGAAATAGAGCAGCAAATGCAAGAAAAAAAGTGCTTAAAAATTACACAATGGAAAAAAGAGCAGAATTATTATTTAATTTTATTAATTAGAATTTATTTTTTTATTTTTAGTCTTTATCTAATGGAAAGTTAATTCTCTTTAATTGAGATGCAGATCTGTAAGCTCCTATTATAACCTCTAGGCTTTTTAAACCCTCATTGCCATCACAAATTGGATCATTTTTTCCTCTAAGAGCTCCAATCATATTTTCATAATATTCTATATGTCCAAAACCATACACATTATCAGTATCATAGCTTATCTCCTCAACCAATTTATCATCTTGATCTTCATTAGAAAAAGTCCAATATTCTATTTTATTTAATGCTTTTCCACTTATTCGAACCGAGCCAGTAGCTCCTAATACAGTGACGGAACCTTCTATATTTTTTGGGTAAGTTAGCATAGTAACTGCCATAGCGCCAAGAGATCCATTTCTCCATTGCATGTTCATTGCAATGGTATCTTCAACTTCAATATCCCTACCAATGGTACTACTTATTGCACTAATATTTTTTAAAGGACCGTTAAGCCATATTAAAAGGTCAACATAATGACTTGCTTGATTCATCAAGGCCCCGCCATCCAATTCCCAAGTTCCACGCCACTTATCTTGATCGTAGTATTTTTGTGGTCTTTGCCAGAAAACATTCACATTTACCATATAAATTCTCCCAAATCTTCCTTTCTCTATCTGAGATTTTAGTAATTTAATAGTATTGTTAAATCTATTTTGTTTTACTACAAATAAATGTACTCCATTATCTTCGCAGGATTGTACCATTCTTCTGCCGTCTTCCCATCTAGTCGCCATTGGCTTTTCAGTACATACATTAATCCCTAGTTTTGATGCCTCTATTGTCTGTAAAGGATGCAATCCGCTTGGAGTAGTAAGTATTATAAGATCAATTTGTAAATTCTCTTTCTCAACATCTTTTAAAAAATCCGCATAGCTTTGGTATGTGTTTA
>CEUK01107050.1_pt1 | contig 16064 bp, 14 predicted proteins | sample 356451 | NCBI WGS metagenome assembly CEUK01 (sample SAMEA2622843, study PRJEB7988) | marine metagenome | isolation source: saline water (ENVO:00002010), including
AAAAAAGATTGCGTTTGGAATCGCACCATTAGGAATTATTTCTATTGGAATAGTTCCAATGGGTGTAATCAGTATAGGAATAGTACCTATGGGTGTATTTTCCTTTGGAGCAGTTGCTATGGGGATTGTAAATCTTTCAATTGTAGGAATGGGAATTATCTCTTCGGGGATAACAACTATGGGGGTTTGGGAGTATTCCCCTAGATCTAATCATCACAACCATAGAGACCTTAATAGCTCTTCTAGAAATCCTGTAAATAAATTTTCTTTAAATAAAAAGATGCTATTTGAAAGCAAAATGGAAGCAGAGAAAATGGCAAAAAAACTTAATTGTACTGGTTCCCATAAAATGGGTGATTATTGGATGCCTTGCGATTCACATTAAATTCACTTTTTCAAAATTTCAACTCTGAAATCAAGTTTTATTGCTTCATTTGGAGACAATTTCCTAGTCCATGCTCCTTGCACTGGGCTATTCCAACGGAAACCAGCATTTTTTGCAAGAGACCTTTCTTCGTAGCTAACAATTGCCCTATATAAATGCTTAGGCTGAGTTGCTTCTAATAAAAGATTATCTAAATTTTCACATTTTTTAAAAACCTCAGATAAGTAATAACAATCAGCTAGAGCTCTATGTAAATTCCAAACTGGTACCCCAAAAGCCAAGGCGAGATCTGTAACAGAGGGTCTGCTTTTTAATTTTTTCTTAAATGACCAATTTATATCTTCAAGACTACAAACCCAATTTTTGTTTAATTGTGGTAATTGTCCTCTACCGAACCATTTTCTATCAAACTCTACATTATGAGCAATAATTAAATCTGAACACTCTACTAACTTTAAAAATAAAGTTACTGATTCCTCCCAAGGCTGTTTGCAATTACTAACTAATGGTGAAATCCCATTGATATCCTCTGCTTTATTTGAGCTTACTGGTAATAAAAAAGATAGCTGAGAGAGAACTGCCTTAGATGGAACATTAAAAAGTATACAACCAACTTCAATAACCTCATCTTTATTTTCGTCTAAGCCAGTAGTTTCAGTATCTAGAATTAGAACTGAATTATATTTTTTACAATTTTCAATTGTTTCTGAATCTTTATCAATGTGAGTTGGAACAGATTTATTATTATTATTTTTATTGAATTGGTTATGAAGAAAATTTAACTGATCCAAATTTTTGCTGTTTATAGAGTCCAAGTGAATATGCATAATACTTATTTTATATTGACGCAATTATTTATTTTTTCTTTTAAATTAATAATAATTAAAAAAGCTATGTTTTTAAACGCTGGTAATTTTGTTCCCAATAAAGCTTTTTCTATTAAGAAAGAAATTATAAATTCCACAAATAATATAAATGAGTACCTTTCTCAATTTTTTCTATTCCTAATAGAAAATTACCGAATTTTTATATCAGACATAACTACATCTAATAATAGATATAGAACCAGCTATAAATTAATTAAAATCTCTCAATCAAGTGCTCTTCAAAATAAAAAATATGGCAGAAATATTTATAAGTCCTCAAGAGATACATTTGAGTTGCCTTTTCAAATTATTAGTTATAGAAAAATTGAAAGAATATTTTATTCGAAGATATATTGCATAATCTCTCTCAATTCAAAAATTTCTTGTGTTCTTAATCCAAAAAAAAGAATTAAATTATTTAAAAAAATTTTTATCAACTTTAATTTTCTTAGAAATTTGTTTTTGAAATTCTTGAAAATTTTAAAAGATAATGACATTTAAAAATTTCCTCTTCAATAGCTATTGCTATTGGCCATCCAATCCAAGAAAAATAATTGAATTTATTGGAGGGAGTTATTTAGCTTCAAAACCAAATTTAACTTACAAGAGATTAATTGAAAATTTTTTAAAAAAAAATTATGCCGTTCATGCTTACCAATACATTCCTCAATTTGACCATCAAGACCTGGCTATTAAAGCATGGAAAGATCTAAAAAACTGCAAAAATATCCTTACTGAAAGATTGAAGTCAGAAATTCCAACAATTAGGGTTGGGCACAGCTTAGGTTGCAAACTTTTTCTTATTTCACCTGATGGAGGAAGAAATTGTGAGAAATTCATTTCAATAAGCTTCAATAATTTTGGAGCAGGTAAATCAATTCCTCTATTAAAAAAATTGTCAAAAAATTTTGATTTTCAAAGTGAATTTAGCCCAAGTCCAAAAAGAACTTTGCAAATGATTAGAAAAACTTATATTCAAAACAATAATCTATTAATAAAATTTGATTCAGATAATTTAGATCAAACTGATTCATTATTATCTTGCCTAAGAATTAGGAACAATGATAATACTAAAGGAATAATTCTTAAAGGAAATCATACCTTAATTGCGAGCGCGGGAATTAGAGAAGACTTTTTAGGTAAATGGGCGGATGACGACTTAAAAAGGACAAGTATAAAAAAAATCATTAATTTGATTGATAACTTTATTTAACTATCTTCTTTTAGTTTATCTAAGACTGAAGTATCTTCTAATGTACTTATATCCCCGGAAATCTTTTCACCTGAAGCTAAAGATCTAAGGATTCTTCTCATAATTTTACCACTCCTAGTTTTCGGCAAAGCATCTGAAAATATAATTTTTTCAGGTTTTGCAATAATTCCAATCTCATTAACAACATGATTTTTTAAGTCATCTACAAGTTGTGGAGATTCTTTAAGATTCTTTTCTAATGATACAAATGCTACAATTGATTCCCCTTTTAAATTATCTTTTCTGCCTACAACCGCTGCCTCTGCAACATAATTATGACTTACCAATGCTGACTCTATCTCCATAGTTCCTAATCTATGCCCAGAAACACTTATTACATCATCAACCCTTCCCATTATCCATACATAACCATCCTCATCAATTCTTGCTCCATCTCCTGCAAAATAAACATTTTTCTCATTTTTAAATTTAATATATTTCCAATAACTGCTAAGGTATCTCTCTGAATTACCATGAATAGTTCTCATCATTCCTGGCCAAGGCTTTTTGATAATTAAATATCCCCCCTCATTCAACTTAACCTTAGAACCTTCTTTATTAACGATTTCCACTTCAATTCCAGGTAAAGGGAAGGTAGCTGAACCTGGTTTTGTTTCAACAGCACCTGGCAAAGAACTAATCATTATTCCTCCTGTTTCGGTTTGCCACCAAGTATCCACGATAGGACATCTATCTTTACCGATAACATTTCTATACCATATCCATGCTTCAGGATTTATTGGTTCTCCTACTGTTCCTAATAGCCTCAAGCTAGATAAATCATATTTATCAGGTATTTCCCTACCAAATTTCATAAATGATCTAATAGCAGTCGGAGCAGTATAAAAAATTGATACCCTATATTTCTGAATAATTTCCCAAAAAGCCCCTAGATTACTTGCTCTAGGAACACCTTCATACATTAAAGTTGTAGCTCCATTAGACAATGGTCCATACACTATATATGAATGACCTGTAATCCAACCCACATCAGCAGTACACCAATAAATATCATCATTTTTGATATCAAATACCCACTTAAAAGTTAAATGTGTCCATAAGTTATATCCAGCAGTTGTGTGTACAACCCCTTTTGGTTTACCTGTAGACCCTGATGTGTATAAGATAAACAACCTATCTTCACTATTCATAATCTCAGGCTCACACCAATCATCCTTTCCATTAAGCAACTCATGCCACCAACAATCCCTATCGTTATTCATCTGTATTTCCTTTTCAGTTCTCTTTACAACTATTACCCTCTTAACAACTTCATTTGCTCCAGATTCTAGAGCTAAGTCAACAGCCTTCTTTAATTCAACTACTTTATCTTTTCTAAACCCACCATCTGCAGTAACTACAAATTTTGCTTTTCCATCAATTAGTCTATCTTTTAAAGATTCTGAGGAAAAACCACCAAAAACAACCGAGTGAGGAGCTCCTATCCTCGCGCAGGCCAACATTGCAAACATTGCTTCTGGAACCATAGGCATATAAATACAAACCAAGTCATCTCTTTTTACTCCTATTGATTTAAATCCATTAGCGGCTTTACATACTTCCGCTAAAAGTTCTTCATAAGTAAAAGATCTTTTTTCCCCAGGTTCACCTTCCCAAATAAGCGCGATTTTATTTCCTAATCCATTCTTCACATGTCTATCAAGACAGTTATAACTAATGTTTAGCTTACCTTCTGGGAACCATTTGTAGAAAGGAGCATTTTTGTCATCTAGTACTGTCTGAAAAGGTTTAAACCAATCTATTTCTGTGTTTGCATATGAGTCCCAAAATTTAATTGGATCTTTTCTTGCTTGATCTTTTAAATCTTTCAATTTTTCAAAACTATCTACATTTGCTTTAGATGAAAATTCTTTGGATGGTGCAAAAATTCTTTCTTCTTCAAGAATATTATTAATTGAATTTTCTTTGTTTAATTCCATTTTTAAAAAACCTTTTTTAAATTCAAGCAAATAATTAGATATTTCTCAAAATAATTTAATGGTATTTAGTAACTTTAAAAGTTTTAAAGTTAAAAGAGGCGACTTAAAACAAAGTCAGGTAGGGCTAAAAGAGCCCTTTTAGATTGTGAATCAGGTAACCAAGAGATAGCTTCCTTGGATAAAGATGCAAAATCTTGAGCAAGCTTTCTCGACCTTTTAATAGCATCAGAGCTCATAATAATTTCTAAAGCGTCATTTAGATCTTCTTTTTCAGAAAACTCTCTATTAATTAGGACAGATAAATTTTTATTTTCTTCAAGAGCATACAAAACAGGAGCAGTTAAATAACCACTTGCAAGATCACTAACAGCTGGTTTACCCAATTGCTTGTCATTACCAGTGAAATCTAAAATGTCATCTACAACTTGAAAAGCTAAACCTATGTTTTTTCCAAAATCATAAAGCGAATTCAATTCGCTTTCACTAATTTCGCTTAATACACCTGCTGCTTTGGAACTATTAGCTATTAATGATGCCGTTTTACAGTAACTCTTATTAATATATTTTGAAAAAGTTTGACCAGAATCGTATCTATTAAGATTTTGTTTAATCTCTCCTTCCGCCAAATCCATAATAACCCTACTTAATAGTTTAACTACATTTACATTATCTAAATTTGCTAAATGCCAACTAGCTTGAGCGAAAAGGAAATCTCCTGCTAGAACAGCAACTCTGGTATTAAATCTACTATGAACAGTTTCAACTCCTCTTCTTATTGATGCTTCATCAACGACATCATCATGAACAAGTGAAGCAGTATGTATCATTTCAGTAATTTCAGCAAGTCTTTTATGTTTCTCAGATAATGTTGAATCTTTTGAAATAGCTTTTGATATTAAAAGAACTATCCCAGGACGTAATCTTTTACCTCCTGCAGCAAAAAGATGTTCAGCCGCTGCTTGAAGAATCGGATGTCCAGCACCAATTAAATTCTTCAATTCAAAGATGAGATCTTCAAGGTCTTTCTCAACCGGTTGTAATAGCTCTGTTACTGTTGTCATATTTAACCTCTATGAATATATTAAATGAATCAAGTATCAGTTCGCAGGTTAACTAACCTAATTTTTTTATTAATTTCTAACCAATTTGTCACTTTTATAGAAAATTCGTTAGTGCATCCAGTAGCAAAGAATTCTACATCACTAAAAAATGTCTCATTTTTATGCTCAAAGTAACTAATAGGGAAAGATTTATTTAATTGGCTCACTAGAGCATATGAGGGATCTATAATTTTTATATCTTTAGAAATTTTTTCTCTTATAATATGACTAATTAACGGATAATGACTACATCCCAAGATAATTTCTTTAATATCTCTATCTAAAAGTGGTCTTAAATATAATTCAGTAAGAAACTTAATTTTTTGTATATTCAAGGGTACTTTTTCTATCTCAGATACAAATGCAGGACAACCTTGTTGAAACACTTTTATATTTTTTCTCTTAATTTGCAGTATTTTTTTATAGAAATCTGATTTTATTGTGGCTGTAGTAGCGAGGATACCAACTTCATTTTCTGAAACAATTTCTGATACAGAATTAATAAGATCAAAACATGGTATTTGGGAATTATTATTAAGAATATCTAAAGCACACGCATTAGTTGTATTACATGCAACTAAAAGAACATCTACATTCATTTTCTTAAACCATTTTGAAATCTCAATTGCAATTTGCTTTATCTCATAAGATTCTCTGTTTCCGTATGGATTTCTTGCAGTGTCAGCTAAGTAAATCACCTGAACATCTCTCCTTTTTTGTAGGAGAGAATTGAGCACTGTGAAACCCCCTATTCCGCTATCAAATATTCCTACTTTTAATTTCAACCTACTCTCTGAAGATATTTAAGTATGCCTTTTGCTATTGCATAGGCAACTCGTTTCCGATGTAAAGGTTTTTCTAGCCTTCTAGCATCTAATTTACCAGTAACGAAACCAATCTCTACAAGTACTGCTGGCATATTTGTTTTCCTAATAACAAAATACCTCCCACTTCTAACTCCTCTATCAGGACTTCCTGGAGAAACTCTTATTATTTCTTGCTGAATCTTTTCCGCTAAAAGTTTCCCTCGCCATCCTGAATAATAGAATGTCTCAAGACCGTTGATATCCTTTTTCTTACCTCTTGAGGCATTAGCATGAATACTTACAAAAATATCTGCACCAGTCCTATTTGCAATAGTTACTCTAGGAGATAGATCTAAGTCGATCTCACCTTTTCTAGTTAATCTTACGTTTACTCCTTTTTTTGATAATAGCCTTTGAACAGTTTTAGAAACATCTAAAACAACATCAGTTTCTCTTAACCCTCTTATACCAATGGCACCTGCGTCGATACCCCCATGACCTGGATCAATAACAACATAAAATTTATTTCTTTTAACATTTGGTAAACTTGACGCATCAATATTAAAGGTTCTCAAATTACTAAAGTTATTTCTTTTAACTATCTGAGAAGATGGGTTAGAAACATCACCTTCACTTATTGTTTTAAATGAATTCTTTTTAAACGAGGCAAGCTTAATTTTCCATTTGTTATCGCTTATCCCAACTAATTCCAAATTGTAAGGATCAATACTCTTATCTTTATTAAATTCAATAACTAATCTAGTTTGACCTTGATTTGGCTTACCTAATCTAATCTCCTTTATTGGACCATTACCTTTTATAATTCTAGGATTTATTAATTCTCCCTTAAAGTCTATCCAAAATCGATCGCCGAAGGATTTATTAGCTTTTTGAAAGTATGCTTTTAATTTTGCTTTTGATTTTGTTCTGAGCTCTAAAACCCCATCAGATCTGAAAGACCAAGCAGCCAATGCGCTTGAGGCTCGAACAGGAAGAACTATCGAATTTAAGAATAATAAAATTGGAAAATAATATGCAAAATTCTTAATATTAAATTTTCCCATCATTGTGCAAATATAGTTGGTTTTCGATGCTTCAAACTAGGCATTTGTTCTCTTATTTTTTTGACTCTTGACTTATCAGCAGGTGCGATAGCCGCTCCCTCAGTTTTCCCTGCATCAGACATTACTGTCCCCCAAGGGTCTATAACCATTGCATGACCATGACTTTGTCTTCTACCATAGTGGATCCCAGTTTGTGCTGGAGCGACAACATATGCTGTATTTTCAATAGCTCTTGCTTGCAACAAAATTTGCCAATGATCTTTTCCTGTGAAGGCAGTAAACGCTGCAGGAATCATTAGTAATTCCGCTCCATTATCGGATAAATATCTATAAAGCTCAGGAAATCTGACATCATAACAAATTGACAGACCTACTTTGCATAATCCTGGGATGTTAATAATAGGGGGCTTATCTGATCCAGATAGAATAGTTGAAGATTCCTTATATAGGTTTCCATCAGGCAGATCTACATCAAAAAGATGAATTTTATCGTACTTCCCAAGAATTAAACCATCTTTCCCAAATAAAGCAGATCTATTGAATATATGAGAATCATCACCTGCTGGGACAGGATATCCTCCACCCAATAAAAATACTTGATATCTCTGAGACATGGTTTTTAGGAATTTATAACACTTAATAGATAATTCGCCTGCTACTTTGAGTTTTTCATCATCATCTCCTAAAAATGCAAAATTCTCAGGCAATCCTATCAATTCAGCTCCACGCCTAGAAGCTAGCTCAATTTGCTCTTCTGCACTAGCAAAATTTGAATCTATATTTGAAGTACTGGTAATTTGTAAAGCTGCTACTAAGAAATCAGTCAAGACTATAACTCCTATAAAAATAATTCATAACTCATGATGCGCGGATAACGCCTCTTTCAACTTGCAAAGGAACAATATAAAGGGAATCAAGTTGAGAACAACATCTAAAATCATCCTCATAATCTCCAATATTTGTCAATCTTTTGCCATGAGTTGCTGTCTTAAGGCATTTTAATATATCCTCTTTCCAATAATGCCAAAGAGCTAATGCAGCATTTAACTCATCGTTCTTAATATTAACAATATCTCTATTAATTTGAATCAAGTAATCTGCAATTGCCCCAGCTGCGAGTGAATCCTCTAAAGAATAAGATCCCTCCCAGCCGCTACCTAGTATGAGAACATTACTCTCTTTTAGTGAAATGATTCTATCTCCAATAGCCTTTCTATTATTTAAACTCATAGAGAATAAATTTTTTATATTTTGAACTTTCTGGAATGCTTTAGTTCCATTGGTTGTACTCATGAATAATCTTTTTCCTTTTACAACGTTGCTTGTAACTGCAACGGGTGAATTACCTAAGTCAAATCCATCAATTTTTTTTCCTCCCCTTTCTGCCAACATTAATCTTTTTTTAGAATCCCACTTATAAGCATCTTCTCTTAATAATTCAAGATCAGAAAAAACCTTTACTGAATCAGCTCCATTCATAAGAGCGCAGGCTATTGTTGTAGTTGCCCTTAGCACGTCTATTACAACTGCAATATCAGAATTATTCTCTGGCACGTCTGATGCAACATGATAATAAGTTAGATTGATAGCCACGTCTAAATTTTAAATTTCATAGAAATTAATTATATAAATAATTTTTTAAAAATTTTATTACTTTTTTTATTTATTTAATTTATTACTTTTTTATTTATTTAATTTATTACTTTTTTATTTATTTAATTTGAATAATGAATTTTTTTTATAAGAAGATAGTTGATATTATGAGAGTATTTAGAAATTAAGGAGTTTTCTTGATTTAATATGAACCAGTTCCAGTTGATAAAAGGCGGGGGTAATCTTCAAGGGCAAATAGAGGTACCTGGTGATAAATCTATTTCTCATAGATCTTTGATCCTTGGAAGTATTGCTCTTGGAACAACAAAAATAAAAGGGTTCTTATATTCAGAAGATCCTTTATCTACAGCAAGTTGTCTGAGAAAATTAGGCGTAGATATTCCAAAAATAGTTAAAAATGAACCTTTTGAAATTGAAGGAGTAGGACTTAATGGAATAAATGAACCCAAAGAAATTCTTGATTGCGGGAATTCAGGGACAACAATGCGATTAATGATGGGTGTATTAGCTGGGCAAAAAGGGAAAAATTTCATTATGACCGGAGACAAGTCTCTCTCTGAAAGGCCTATGGGAAGAGTATGTAAACCTCTAAGATTAATGGGAGGCATATTATCAGGACGAGAAAACTGCAACAAGGCTCCAATATCAATTTCAGGGACACAGTTGAAGGGATGTTTTATAGGAACTCCAGTAGCAAGCGCTCAAGTCAAATCAGCAATTCTTCTTGCAGGACTAACAGCAAATGGTTCAACCTCAGTAATAGAGCCAGCCTCATCTAGGGATCATACTGAGAGGATGCTTAAGGCTTTTGGAGCAAATATTGAAATAAGGGGAGAACTTGGAAGAAACATTGTAATTAAATCTGGAAACAATTTACAAGGTCAAGAGATATTAATTCCAGGAGATATTAGTTCAGCCTCTTTCTGGATGATTGCTGCTTCTATTGTCCCAAATTCAAATATAACAATAAGGAATGTCGGATTAAATCCAACTAGAACTGGGATATTGGAAATAATGGATGTAATGGGGTGCGATTATAAAATTTACGATAAATCTATAGTCGCAGGAGAACCGATTGGAAATATTAATATTAAAACCTCAAATAATCTTAATAATTTTGTAATTCAAGGAGATATTCTTCCGAAATTAATAGATGAGATACCTATACTTACAGTTGCAGCCTGTTTTTGTAAAGGGATATCTCAAATAAAAGATGCTAAAGAACTTAGAGTAAAAGAAACTGATAGGTTAAAGGTTATGGCAAGACAACTTAGAAAATTTGGGGCCATTATTGAAGAGAGGGAAGACGGGCTTATTATAAATGGAGATGCAAAATTTTATGGAGCTGAAGTTGATAGCGAAACTGATCATAGAGTATCTATGAGTCTGGCAATAGCAGCACTTTTAGCAAAAGGCTCTACCAAAATTTATAGAGCTGAAGCAGCAAATGTTTCTTATCCTAATTTTTGGAATGATCTTAAATTTTTACTTTAATTCAAAGATTTGGAAGACTTGCAAGAATTTATAACTAAGGATGGAAGTTTTTCCCTTCATAGCAAATTTTATAATGAAAATTTTCATAGCTCTTTAGGAGCTTTTAGTGAAGCGAAAAATAAGTTTATTTGTCCCTCTAATCTTTCCAGATTTAAAGGCAAATCACTTAGTGTTTTAGATATTTGCTTTGGACTTGGATATAACTCAGCCTTTCTTTTTAATGACTTACTTAAGCAGTCTTCTCGTTTAAATTGGTACGCTCTCGAACTAGATAAAAGACCTCTTATGCATTCAATTAAAAATGAGAATTTTAGAAGTTTATGGGAACCAAAGGTTAATCAAATCTTTGATTCACTCTTATTTAATTCAAGCTTTGAAGATAATTCATTTTCTTGTAAATTGCTGTGGGGGGACGCTAGAAATCAAATATCAAAAATCCCAATAAATATAAATTTTGATTTAGTCTTTTTAGATGGTTTTTCTCCACAAAAATGTCCCGAAATTTGGACTGTAGAATTTATTTCAAATATCAAAACAAAACTAAAAAAAGGAGGTTGCATCATCACATATTGTTCTTCTGCCGCCGTAAGAAAAACATTTATTGATTTAGGATTAGTTATTTACAATATACTTCCAGATACTAAAACTAAAAATTTTTGGAGTATTGGAACTTTAGCTTTAGAAGCAATTAATACGAATGAACATCAAATAAATCCTTACATAGAAAAATTAACATTAATGGAATTAGAACATCTCAAAACAAAAGCTGCAGTTCCATATAGAGATCCAGATATTAATTCTTTATCATTAGAAATTTTACAAAGAAGAAATAATGAGCAAAGACTTTCTTTACTAGCAGATACTAATAAATGGAGAAAAAAATGGAATATGACGAAATCAACCTAAGCAGTTAAATTTAAATAAAATATAAATTCTTTATGTTATCTATCGCAATATTAGCCGCAGGTAAAGGCACTAGGATGAAAAGCTCATTACCTAAAGTATTACATAAACTCTCGGGCAAAACGCTTATTAGAAGAGTAATTGATTCATGCATTGAACTTAAGCCAGACAAGATATTTATTGTTGTAGGACATGAAGCCAACAGAATAAGAGAATCCTTATCCAATTTCAAAGATATAAACAAAATAAATTTTGTTTTACAAAACCCTCAAAATGGGACAGGACATGCAATTCAAGTCCTTTCAAAAGAATTAAAAAGTTTTAAAGGTAAATTACTAGTCCTAAATGGAGATGTACCTCTTATAAGATCAGAAACATTAAAAAAACTTATTAAATTTCATGATTATTCTCAATCTGAAGCATCAATAATTACTACAAAGAAAAGTAATCCATGCGGCTATGGAAGGGTATTTACTGATGGAGATACAATTGATAAAATTATTGAAGACAAAGATTGTACGCCAAATGAGCGTTTAAATAATCTCATAAATGCTGGCATATATTGCTTTCAGTGGGAAAAATTAAGTAATGTAATTTATCAGTTAAAGGATAATAATATTCAAAATGAAATTTATCTCACAGATACAATATTATTACTCAAAAAATCTAAATCTTTTTTAATTGATAATGAACAAGAAATATATGGAATAAATAATCGTATTCAGCTTGCTAAATGTGAGGAAATTTTACAAAAATCTTTAAAAGAAAAACATATGCTTAAAGGAGTTACATTTATAAATCCAATTTCATCTTCGGTTAGTGAACAATGTGAAATCGGAATGGATGTTGTTATCGAGGCGAATACACACATTAGAGGTTATTCAAGAATTTCTAATAATTGTATTATTGGCCCAAATAGTTTTATAGAAGATTCTTCAATTTTAGAAAATAGTAAAATCATAAATTCAACAGTATTAGATTCAACCATCATGGAAAATACTTGTATTGGCCCGTATAGCCATATAAGACCTAACTCAAAAATCTCTGCAAGTACCAAGATAGGGAACTTTGTAGAAATTAAAAATAGTGTTATTGAAAAATCAGTTAAGATAAATCATCTAAGCTACATAGGTGATAGTAATATCGGAGAATTCACGAATATCGGAGCAGGCACGATAACTGCAAATTTTGATGGAATAAAAAAACATCAAACTAATATTGGAGCTAATTGTAAAATTGGTGCAAACTCAGTTTTTATCGCACCAGTAAATATAGAGAATTCAGTAACTACAGGAGCAGGATCAATTATAAATAAGAATGTAGAAAAGAACTCACTTGCTATTGCAAGAAGTAAGCAATTAAATATAAAAAATTGGAAGAAAAATATTTAATCTATAAGAGGTATTAAATTTTCTAAATGCCAATATCTACTTCCTTTAATAAGTAAATTATCTCCTTTCTTTAACCAGATATTTATAAGTTTACTAATTTGATTAATATCGTTTACGAAATAAATTTTTTTCCTAAAAAGATATTCTTTTTTCAATCCAATCTCTAAATTTTTATCACACAAAAAGACAAAACCATCTAAATTTGATCTCTCAATAAATTGGATTATTTCTAAATGATATTTAATAGTATTTTCCCCCAACTCCTTCATACTTCCTAAAACTAAAAAATGTCTTCCGGAAAATTCTAAAAGCACCTCGATGCATGCCTTGACTGATTCTGGAGATGCATTATAAGTTTCATCTAATATCGTTATCTTTTTAGTTTTAACAATTCTATTTCTTCCAACGAGAGAATTAAATTTGAAGAAATTATAAGAATCAAACTTTAAATCCAGTTCTCTCGCAACTGCATATACATAGAGAAAATTAAATGCATTATGTTTACCTTTTAATGATATTTCAAAGATTTGATTTTTAATTTTTATATGTTTATTTAATCGATCGTAAAAACCTACAATATTGTTATCACTTGAATACATCTGATTATTAACTTTTTCATTACATAACAGTTTAACTTTTACTAATTTACCTTTCCAGAAGTTTTTTAATTGCTGATCCAAAAGTAAATTATTATCGGGAATAATTAAAGTTCCAGATTTATCTAGATGACTTGTGATTTCGCACTTTGCTTTAGCGATATTATCTTTTGAACCCAAAAGACCAATATGTGATGTCCCTATATTTGTAATAATTGCTATATTTGGCTCTGAAAATTTTGATAAATTGGCTATTTGGCCTAATCCTCTCATTCCCATTTCAAGAACTAATAGCTTATCTTTCTCATCACAAGAAAGAATAGTTAAAGCAACACCAATTTCATTATTATAGTTTTCTTTAGAAATTTTAATTTTTCCAAATTTATTTAAAACCAATCCTGCCATCTCTTTTGTAGTAGTTTTACCTACAGATCCTGTGATCGCAATAACAGTTATCCCCAATTTTCTTCTTTTTAATAAAGCAAGTTTTTGGAAAGCCATGATTGTATTTGGAACCTTCCAAAAAGGGAAGTCACGAGGAAGGCTTTTAACAGCCTTACTTAAAACAACTGCCTTAGCTCCTTTACTTATTACTTCATCAATAAAATCATGTCCATCAAAGCGATTACCTTTAATTGCAACAAATAAATCATCAGGCTTTAAGTCTCTACTATCAATACAAACTCTTTTAAAAAATAAGTTTTGATTAATAGAGTTATTAGAATTGCATATGCCTAGAGTGTTATTAATTTCATTAATTGAAAATCTCATAAAATTATCAAGATTTCCTTAATGAAGGATCAGCTGATTGCCCATAAGAAAATTTCTCAATTTCTACTACATCTGGAGAAGGTTCTTTTATACCGCATACATCTTTGTACATAATTTCATACTCCAACGCCGACCTCTCCCAACTAAATTCTTTACTCATAGCTCTCTTCTGTAATTCCAACCAACTTTGTTTATGTCTGAATGCTTCCCAAGAACGAACCAAAGCCGTATAAAAATCAATTGGCTCAAATCTATCAAAGCAGAAACCTGTTCCAATGTTATTTTCTGGATCATGCTGTAAAACAGTATCTACTAATCCACCTACTTTTCTTACTATAGGGATTGATCCATATCTCATCGCGAGCAACTGACTAATACCACAAGGTTCGAATCTACTGGGCATTAAAAAGGCATCAGAGCCTCCATATATCAATCTAGAAAGAGCATCATCATAAGTTAGAAATACAGCAAAACGTCCAGGAAAATCAACTGCTAATTGCCATAGTCCAGATTCTAAAGATCTATCACCTGTACCCAATACAGCTATTTGAGAATCAGTATATGCAAGTAATCTTCGAGCTACCTGCAATATTAAATCTACACCTTTCTGATCGACCAATCTTCCGACCATTCCCAATAAATATTTATTTTTATCAACATCCAAACCCATTTCTTTTTGCAAAATAGATTTATTTTTTACTCGGGTCTCCAAATTGTTCTTATCAAAATTAAAAGGTAATATGTTATCCGTTGATGGGTCCCATTCATCGAGATCAATTCCATTTAAGATGCCTCTTAGTTTACCCGAAATATAATTTAATAATCCTTCTAAACTTTCACCATATTCACTGGTTTTAATTTCATCTGCATAAGTGGGCGATACAGCATTAACTCTATCTGCATATAACATTGCTGCAGCCATTGTATGATCTCCATGCATATACCATGGACACCATGTCATTTTCTCTAATTTCCATCTCCATGGGCCTTGATATTTAAGGTTATGAATTGTGAAAACTGTACTAATTTCCGGGTCTTGATGCATCCATACAGGGATCATACCTGTGTGCCAATCATGACAATGTAGGACCTGCGGTTTCCAGCAATTCCAAGCAAATTCAGCAGTAGCGCTTGCAAAAAAAGTAAATCGCCAGTCTTCATCATCTCCACCATAAATCCTCTCAGAATCAAAAGATGGATGTCCAATTAGATAAATAGTAAAATTATGCTTTGGATGAATTGCTTTATAAACAGAAAAATCAGAACCCATTGTATTGCCTCTAAATATTGGTTCCTCCGAAACTTTTAAAAGACTCCATAATTTTCCATATCCCGGAATGATTACTCTCACATCATGGCCAAGATTTATTAATGAAGGAGGTAATGATCCAACGACATCTCCCATGCCTCCAACTTTAATCATGGGAGCACATTCAGCTGCGGCGATGAGAATTCTCATTATTTACTAAAAAATTTTTATTGTCTTAAAAATAATAAATGATCAAGGGGTCCATTTATAATCCGAAAAATCAGGTGAACGCTTTTCTAGAAATGCATCTCTCCCCTCTTGAGCCTCAGATGAACCGTAAAATAATTGGGTAGCATATCCTGATAATTCTTGAATACCTGCCATTCCATCACTTTCGGCATTAAAAGATGCTTTTAGAATTCGAATAGCAGTTGGGCTCTTTGATAAAATTTCCATAGCCCACCTTACTCCCTCATCCTCTAGTTTCTCGATATTTGTAATTGCATTTATCAAACCCATTTCTAGAGCTTCTTTAGCTGAATATTTTCTACATAAGAACCAAATCTCTTTTGCTTTCCTTTGCCCTACTAACCGAGCAAGATAACTTGCTCCAAAACCTGCATCAAAACTACC
>CEUK01143940.1_pt1 | contig 15992 bp, 10 predicted proteins | sample 356451 | NCBI WGS metagenome assembly CEUK01 (sample SAMEA2622843, study PRJEB7988) | marine metagenome | isolation source: saline water (ENVO:00002010), including
TTGTAGCTACAATTGTAGAAAGATATGAATATGGACCTGTAGATGATAATGTGCTTATTACTGTAAGTGCAACTGTTGTTCTCTTTATCGGAAATGAAATAGGGCCTCTTTAATCTATGACTATTTGGAAAACCTACTCATAAAATCCCAAGCTATTTGAGCTGTATCTACCGTACCTTGATTACCAGGCTCCGGAGAACCCGGATCATCATTTACATACACATTATGAGTCCCGGCATGAAGGGTTACAAGGGTGACTTCTGAACCATTATCACAGTCAGTAAAACCTTGAACGTTGTAGTAGACTTCTTGCTCGTTTAAGTCTGGCGAATTGCCTGAACAAGAATTCATTTCTTTCCAAGTATATAAATTTTGAACTGCGCCTGTATTCCAAACTTCTTGTTGAAAGAAGAAGCCAGTAGGGCCAACATGAGCATAAGGTGCAATGGGATCTAAAAATCCATGGATTTCCATGACTGGAATAGCCGAATAACTTGAATCTTGATCTCCAATAAAGTACATTGACATACAAGCTATTGCAGTTATCAAATCCGATTCTTCATTTGCTAATGCTTGAGACATTGCACAGCCATTTGACCAGCCTGTTGAATATATTCGGTTTGAATCAATAGGGAAATCTTTAATCATTTGTTGGGCTAGAGTGCGAATGAAACCAAAATCATCAATTCCTTCCTCTCTAGCCGGATCACAGCAAGCTCTAAAATTCCAAGAGTTTCCAAAACCCTGAGGATAAATAATGATTGCATTATTTTCTCTTGCAATTCTATCCATGTCTGTCATATTATACTGTTGTTGAGCAGTGCGTTCTAGGCCATGTAAATCAAAAATCAAAGGTACTGATTGAGTTTCATCTGTTTGCTCTGGAACGTAAAGAATCCAACATCTCTCTACTCCATTATGCTCAAAACACTCGTCTTTTAGCCCCCTAAAAAATGTATTATTGTCTTCAGCAGGAGGGTCTTCTGGTTCCTCTGGCTCTTCTTCTACTGTCTCATTGGTTTCTTGAATCTGTTCTACCTTATCTTCGCTTGAATTGTCAGACTCATAAATAAAAAAATACCCATATGCACCACTTACTCCTGTAACAAGAAGCATCGCGATTACAATTAGGGTCATTTTTTTCATTCTATACTATATTTCTAGTGAAGAACTATACTCTCCACTGCAGGCCAAAGAATTCATCTCAGCCCGATGGTGGAAAACTGCATAGGTAGATTCTAAATTATCTTTCTGACCGTTCCAAGTTTTCAATGCTGATTGCTGCAATGCTCGACCATACGAAAAACTCAAGGCCCATGGATGATCTCCCATTTTATTCATTGCATTCAGGTGCTCTGTAGCTTCTACTTCACTTTGCCCTCCAGATAAGAATACTATTCCAGGAACTTCTGCTGGAACAGATTCTGTCAAACACTTTACTGTCATTTCAGCTACTGCCATCATGTCTCCTTGAACGTTACATTCACTTCCTGAAATCACCATATTTGGTTTTAACAGAATTCCTGGCAAGTAGACTCCCTCATTTTCAAGCTCCCTGAAAACTGTTTTCAATGTTTTTTCTGAAACTTCATAACATGTTTCTATTGTGTGATCACCATCCATCAATACTTCCGGTTCTACAATCGGAACTAACTCTGCGTCTTGGCAGGCTTTTGCATATTTTGCTAAAGCCGAGGCATTTGCTTGAATGCAATCATCTGTTGGTATTCCATCTCCAATTGTGATGACTGCTCTCCACTTAGCAAAACGTGCCCCCTCCTTGTAATATTCTAAGCATCTTTCATACAGGCCGTCTAAACCCTTTGTAAGTTTCTCAGATGGTGAAGAATCCATAGGATGCGCTCCTTTGTCAACCTTAATTCCTGGATAGATGCCTTTAGATTCTAAAATTTTTGTTAGTCGAGTCCCGTCTTTTGATTTTTGCATAAGTGTTTCTTCAAAAAGAATAACTCCTGAAATATAATCTTCAATTCCTTGAGTATCAAATAATGCCTGCCGAAAATCTCTCCTATTTTCCTCTGTATTTTTTTGATCAATCATAGCAAGTCTCTTACCCATTGTAGGCGTACTCTCATCTGCTGCTAGAATACCTCTGTTAGACGCAACTATATCGCTTGCGACTTTAGCTAAACTATCTTTGTTCATAATCTTGGCAAAACGGCCTCAATAAAACAATTAGGGGCTATTTCTGACCAATGTCTGCCATCATATCACCAAACCAAGATTGTGATGTGTCAAATTCTTTGCCACCTTCTATAAGTTGCAAATCAATCAGGCCTAATTTATCTTCATTGCTCTCATCTAGACCAACTAAACCACTCTTACCTTTCAAACCCATTTTTGCAGCCATAAATGCTGATTTTTTTATCAAATCTAAATCTCTTAATCCAGGTTTAGCAGATCTTGCAAAATATCCACTTTTTTGAATCAACGTTTTATCTGCACCAAGTGCTTCTGAAAATTGTTTAGCAAACCATTGTCCTGGATTTATTTCATCGAGGCGAACATGGCCAAATGCATCTTTCGGTACTTTGCCACCTCCAGCCTCTATTTCTCTTACTATGGTATCCATTCCGGCACCCTCACTCAAAAAGATATTTACACAGTCATTACTGTCCATGACTTTTCGAAGCCTGGCGGTTTCTGAAGCGAAATCAATGTCCAGTTCTGGAATGTAAACTGCATGAACATCCCACCTATCTTTGGAGATAAATAGCTCTGGAAGATAGTTATTATTTTCTAGAAGTTTTCTGTATTCATAGGCAGTTCCTGCTGTAAGCCACCCGCAATGTCTACCCATAATTTCGTGAATAATCAACTGTCTACGGCTTGTAGTGTTTTCGTTAACAATATTTTGAAAGAAACGTGCACCCTGCTCTGCTGCAGTCCATGCACCCAGCGTTTGTTTAACTGGAATTACATCGTTATCTACTGTTTTTGGAAGACCTACTACTGTCAATGTTTTTCCAGATTTCTCAAGATGGGCTGCTAACGCTGCAGCCATTGTGTTTGTGTCATCTCCTCCTATTGTATGTAAAATATCAATATTGTCTTTTTCCAATTGCTTTGCTGCAACTTCAAGAGGATCTTGACCCTCAGAAACATAACCTTTCTTGATACAGTCTTCTATGTTTGTTAGCTTTACTCTACTATTACCAATAGGGCTTCCACCAAAATCATACAGAACATGAAAATTATCTTTTACTTCTTTGCCAAAGACAACTGATTTGCCAAGTAACAAGCCCCTGTACCCGTGCATGTATCCAATCATTTCAATATCTGAATCTAATTGATTGTACTTTTCAATCAATCCGCCTATTGATGCTGAAAGGCAGGGCGCGATTCCTCCACTAGTCAAAAATGCTACTTTGGGCATGATTGGGTAAGAAGGGCAGACATAAGTATTACCGCATCCCTGAAAAGAAACCTCTTTTATATACTGCTGGCTTTGAATTACATAGTTAATTGAATTAAATGCCCGATATAAAGTAATATTTTATGCTAAAATCGTGTTTAAACTAGAAAAAAAGGGCATTTTGGAATAGATGTTATATAAACCACCCGTCTGGCCACAAGCTCCAATATCATCAGTCTTAAGGTTAGCGAACAGTAGGGCCTGTAGCTCAGCTAGGTAGAGCGTCCGGCTTTTAACCGGACGGCCAAGGGTTCGAATCCCTTCAGGCCCGCCAGATGATTTGGAAAGGATGCCAAAATGAACGATAACATATTGTGGTTAAACAAGCTCGTACCGAAGCACGTTTTGCTTAAGGAGTCTGAAATTGAGGGAAAGTTAAGTCCTTTAAACATAACTAGAGATCAATTGCCTAAAATTCTTTTGAAAGATCCTGCTTTAAAAGCACTAGATGAAGAAGCAAAACCAAATGATGTTGTTGAAGTTCATCGCTTTAGTGAAAGTGCAGGTAGTAACCTCGCATACAGATTGGTGGTGGAAGAATGAATTCACGTGCATTAATCAAAGGATTCTTTGATAGTCGTAGTGTTTCCGGGCCAAGTGCTGCACTTGTTAATCACCAATTGGGTTCTTTCAATGATTTCCTACCGCACGACAAAAACCAAGCACCGTGGATGCAGAGAGTTGTTGACAACATCTCTGTAGGGGCTGATGAATCTCTGAGAGGGGCAATAAGATTGGAATTAGGTGACCTCGACGTAATTGTTAACCTAGGCAAAATTAGGATTGGAAGGCCTATGGTCTATGAAGCAAATGGTTCGCAAACTGATTCCATTCCTATGATGGCACGTCTAAGAAATATGACCTACGCTGCACCTATTTATCTAAATTTTACAATTGTTGAGGAAGGTATTGAAATCGAAGAAGTAGAAGAAGAGATTGGAAACATGCCTGTTATGGTAAAATCTATTCTATGTAATCTTCATAGAAATTTCTTAACTGGAGAAAATTCCAGCGATGCTGAATATCGAGAGGGGCTTAAAGCAAAATCCGAAGATCCTATGGACCCTGGTGGTTACTTTATTGTAAACGGTACCGAACGTGTTCTCGTTTGTCTTGAAGATTTAGCTCCAAATCGTGTTATGGTAGAGCAGGAAGAAAGATACCAGAGACAAACCGAATTAGCAAAAGTTTTCTCACAAAGAGAAGGTTTCCGTGCTTTAACTGTTGTTGAAAAGAAAAAGGATGGTATTCTCTCTGTATCTATTCCTGTTGCATCAGGACAAGTACCTCTTGCAATCCTGCTAATGGCCCTTGGAATGGAATCTGCAGATGATATAATGGCTGCAATTACAGATAACAAAGACTTGCAAAACTTAATCTTGGCAAATATTGAAGAAGTACATAATGAAGAGGGTATTTACACTACACAAGAAGCTCTCGAGTATTTGGAAAGAAGATTTGCAGCAGGTCAATCAAAAGAATACCGAAAGAAGAGAATCAACTATATTTTGGACAACACTTTGTTACCTCACTTAAGCACTACTGAGGATTCAAGAATGAAAAAAGCGGTTTTCCTTGGCCGTATGTCAAGAGAAGTTCTTGAGTTACATGTAGGTGACCGAAAACCTGATGACAAAGATCACTATGCAAATAAAAGATTGAAATTAGCCGGAAATTTAATGGAAGAGTTATTCCGTTCTGGACTTCAGGCATTACTAAATGATATGAAATACCAAATGGAAAGGTCATACTCGAAAAGAAAAGAAAACAGAGTTCACCATGCAGTAAGAAGGGATGTTTTAACAAACAAAATCATGCATGCAATGGCGACTGGTAACTGGACTGGAGGGCGTGCTGGAGTTTCACAATTATTGGACCGAACGTGTAACATGTCTACTCTTTCTCACTTGAGAAGAGTTATTTCTCCGTTAACTAGATCTCAGCCTCACTTCGAAGCTCGTGATTTGCACCCTACTCAGTTTGGTAGATTATGTCCTAATGAAACGCCTGAAGGTCAAAATTGTGGTTTAGTTAAAAATTTGGCTTTAATGGTAGATGTTTCTGAAAACGTACCGAATAGCATCATAATGGATTCTCTTGCAAATTTAGATATTCAAGATATCGACAAAGCAAGCCCAGACTGGGGTAAAGTATACTTCAATGGAGATTTGATTGGTGCACACAAGGCACCTACTGATCTCGTAAAAGAAATGATTCAAAGAAGAAGGCAGGGTCTCATAAGCAATGTTGTTAACGTTAGATATGATGATTCTCTAAATGATGTTATCATAAACAGTGATCCTGGAAGAATCAGAAGACCATTGATGATTGTCAAGAGGGGAAATAAGTTAGCTATAAAGGATAGCGATATTGAAGCCTTGAAAAGTGGTAAAATGGTATGGGAAGATTTAATTGACAAAGGCGTGATTGAGTATATTGATGCCGAAGAAGAAGAAAATTGTTTAATTGCATTAAATACCGACTATTTGACTGAAAAGAAGAAAACTCATTCATATTCACACATGGAAGTCGATCCATTGACTATTTTAGGTGTTGCAACATCTAACGTTCCTTTCCCAGAACACAATTCAGCCCCAAGATGTACGATGGGAGCTGGTATGTCCAAACAGTCATTGGGAATGGGTCAAGCAAATTACAGAATAAGGCCTGATACTAGAGGACACTTACTTCATTATGCACAAAGACCTATGCTTCAAACCGAAGCTATGAAATATAATACTCTCAGAGCAAGACCTGCTGGACAAAACCTAGTTGTTGCAGTCATGTCCTATCACGGATATAATATGGAGGATGCCCTGATATTCAACCGTGGTTCTATTGATCGCGGAACTGGAAGATCAACTTTTGTTAGGACTTACATGTCTGAAGAAAGAAGATATCCTGGTGGTCAGGAAGATAGATTTGTAATTCCTGGACCTGAAGTACGAGGCGCCCGTTCAGAAGAAGCTTACTTTTATCTTGAAGAGGACGGATTAATTTATCCTGAAATTGACTTGAAAGGTAAAGAAGTTCTAATTGGAAAAACAAGCCCTCCAAGATTCTTGGCTGAACCTACTGATTTCCTAAGTCCACAAAAAGTCAGGGAATCATCTTTGACTGTCAGACATGGTGAAAAAGGTACTGTGGATTCTGTTATGCTTTCTGAAACCGAAAATGGTTCCAGAATCGCAAGAATTAGGGTTAGAGACCAGCGTGTTCCTGAAATGGGTGACAAATTTGCTAGTAGACACGGACAAAAAGGAGTTATTGGACACATGGTCCCTCCAGAAGGTATGCCTTTTACTGAGGATGGAATCACCCCTGATTTAATCATCAATCCCCATGCAATTCCTTCCCGTATGACTGTTGCACACGTTCTTGAAATGATAGGAGGAAAAGTCGGCAGTATGGAAGGTCGAGCTGTAGACGGAAGTGCTTTCTCTGGTGAAAAAGAAAATGACTTGAGAGATGCATTGTCTCAATATGGTCTAAAGCACAGTGGAAGAGAGGTGTTATACGATGGACAAACTGGAAGGCGTATAGATGCTGAAATTTTCGTTGGAGTTATTTATTATCAAAAATTACACCACATGGTATCTGGTAAAATGCATGCTAGATCAAGAGGTCCTGTACAACTTCTAACTAGACAGCCAACAGAAGGTAGAGCAAGAATGGGAGGTCTAAGATTCGGAGAAATGGAACGTGATTGTTTGATTGCACACGGTGCTTCAATGGTTATCAAGGACCGTTTACTAGATGAGAGTGATAAGACTGTGCAGTACGTTGACAGTCAATCAGGACACATTGGGTATTTGGACCGAAGAGGTGTGCTAACATCTCCTATGGGTGATAACACTTCTATTTATCCTGTTTCGATGTCCTATGCGTTTAAATTACTATTGGAGGAACTTAAATCGCTTGGAATCGTGGCTAGACTCAGATTGGAGGATTTATCATGAGGGAAATGATTCCAAAGAAAATTGGCAAAATTGATTTTGCTTTAATGGGTCCAAAAGAAGTCCGAAAGTTGTCTGCAACAAAAGTAATTACAGCTGACACATACGACGATGATGGGTTCCCAATTCCGATGGGATTGATGGATTTACATATGGGAGTTATTGAGCCTGGATTGAGGTGTAAAACCAGTGGAAGAAAAATGGATGAAGATCCTGGGCATTTCGGTCACATTGATTTAGCCATGCCTGTGATTCATTCAGGATATTCTAAAACAATCAAAGATATTCTAAATGCAACCCATCCAAGTTCTGGAAGATTAATGCTAACTCAGGACAGAATTGACCATTACACTAAACAAATTAGAGCACTTATGAATTCTGATGCAGGAACCACTGTTTCTATCGGTGGAATTGCAAAGAGAGCAATTAGAGAAGCAACAAAATCAAAGAGTTGTCCTCATTGCGGTGAACCCAAAGTTAAAGTTACTTTAGATAAACCAACTACTTTTAGAGAAGAAGGACGAAAATTAACTCCGAAAGAAGTCAGATCTAGACTTGAAAAAGTACCTGATTCTGATTTGTTATGCTTAGGTTTCAATCCTGAAGTTACAAGGCCAGAATATATGGTTCTAACTGTACTTTCAGTCCCTCCTGTTCCAATGAGGCCCTCTATTACTTTGGAATCTGGGGAAAGATCTGAGGATGACTTAACTCACAAGTTAGTAGACGTACTAAGAATTAATCAACGTTTAAGAGAAAACCGTGACGCAGGAGCTCCTCAGCTAATCGTGGAAGATTTATGGGAATTACTTCAATATCACATTACTACTTATTTTGATAACCAAACCGCAGGAATTCCTACTGCAAGGCACCGTTCCGGTAGGCCACTGAAAACTATTGTTCAAAGATTAAAAGGTAAAGAAGGACGATTCCGTTCAAACCTTTCTGGAAAGCGTGTTAACTTCTCAGCTCGTACCGTAATTACGCCTGATCCTTATTTGAGTATTAATCAAGTTGGAGTGCCTGAACTAGCTGCTAGAGAGCTAACTGTTCCTGTAAGAATTAATATTCACAATCTTTCATTTATGAGAGATTTAATTAAGGAAAATTTTGTTCCTACAGATCCAGAAAAATATATTCCTGGTATCAATTACATGATTAGACCAGATGGCAGAAGAGTCAAATTGACAGAAGAAAACTGGGAGTTTAATCACGATCGTCTAGAGCCTGGCTTCATTGTAGAGAGACATCTAATGGATGGAGATATTGTATTATTCAACAGACAGCCAAGTTTACACCGTATGTCTATGATGGCTCACGAAGTTCGAATTATGAAAGGCAAAACGTTCAGAATTAATTTGTGCGTATGTCCTCCATATAATGCAGATTTCGACGGAGATGAAATGAATTTACACGTCGTTCAGTCTGAAGAAGCTAGAGCTGAAGCTAGAATTTTAATGAGGGTACAAGAACACATCAGATCTCCAAGATTTGGAGGTGCAGTTATTGGCGCTATTCATGACCACATTACTGGAATGTTCCTACTCACTCACGGAACTGCAAGCTATGATATTGATCAAACCGTAAGAATTCTTTCTCGTGTCAGTTACAAAGGCGATTTGCCAAAACCAGAGTACCCAAAAGCCGAAGGCGGTCCAAGATGGTCTGGAAGGCAAATTTTCTCTGTACTATTGCCTGATGATATGAATTTGAAGTACAATGCTTCAGTTTATTTCGCAGATAGAACTCCGGAAGAAAATCGAGAACTTGATATGATTGTTGAAATTGTAAATGGAAACATGATTAGTGGACCTGTGGATGGTAACTCTATTTCTGCATTTAAAGGTCAAATATTAGAGGAAATTTCGAGGTTGCAAGGTGCAGACGCAGCAAGAGACTTTATTGACAAAGTAACTCGTTTGGCTGTCGGGGCGTTGATGGAAACTGGATGTACTACTGGAATAGATGACGCTGACGTTCCTCAGGATGCATTAGACCAAATTACTGATGCTCAAGTTGCCGCAGTTAAAGAAGTTGATAAACTTGTAAACGCCTACAATAAAGGAAAATTACAACCAAGACCTGGTAGAAGTGTTGAAGAAACCTTAGAGGTTGAAGTTATGGGGGTTCTTGGCAGAGTTCGTGATAAGTCAGGTGAAATTGCAGGATGGCATTTAGGTATGGATAACTTCGCTGTTATTATGGCTCGTTCTGGAGCTCGTGGAAGTATGTTGAACTTGTCACAGATGGCCGGATCTATTGGTCAGCAGGCTGTTAGAGGTGAAAGAATTTCTCGTGGATACGAAAGAAGGACACTCTCCCACTTCAATAAAGGTGACTTAGGTGCAGACGCAAAAGGATTTGTTAGATCTTCTTACAAAAGTGGATTATCTCCAACTGAATATTTCTTCCACTCCATGGGAGGAAGAGAGGGGTTGGTCGATACTGCGGTCAGAACATCAAGGTCCGGATACATGCAGAGACGTCTAGTTAACGCACTTGAAGATTTAAGGGTGAAATATGATTACACCGTAAGAAATACTGCCAATACTGTTGTACAATTCCAGTACGGAGAAGACTCCGTTGATCCTACTAAGAGTAAATTTGGACGTGCTATCGATGTTGATAGCTTAATTGAAGATGTTACAGGAGGTAAATAATGGCGCGATTAGATACAATCAGAGCTCTTGAAAAAAGAGGGCTTTCTACTCAATTAGCTGAAAAAACCGTTGAATTGGGATACCAGTTAGGAACTTTGAAAAAATGTTCTCTGAAGGATCTTGAAAAAGATTTTTACTACAAGGAAATTCTTCAATTAATTGATGTTGCTAAAATAAAATCCATCGATAGAGATGAAATTGTTGATAAGGCACTAAAAGAAGGAGATATTTCTGACGGACCTATTTCTGCTGATCAAGCACTTAGAAGAGTCGAAAAGAAACTAGGAGTAATTTGGTCGCTACCTGAAGGATACACCATTGACGGTGTTTTAAAACAAATTTCAAGAAAAGGTCAAGTACTTTTAGGTGTTGCATTCCCAATTAATTCTAAGCAATTTAGATACCCTTTCCACGGATATGTGTACCTTAAATCAAGAGGCATTTGTTATCAATCTGTTATTACCGAAGTTGTTTCTTTTGACAGGCCTAATATTCCTGAGGAAAAAGAACTGTTACTTTCTGCTCACACTAGTGAACCTTACGTTACCTTCCTTAGGATAGAAAGGTTAATTGAAATGCCAAGGACAATCCGTTTAGAAGAATTCCGTAAAATGGATGGAACACAAGTCAAATCTGCTAGAAATTATACCCAAGTTGAAGACAGCCTAGATTTAGATCGTGAGAGACTTAGATTTGAAGAAGAGAGAATTAATGCATTGAAATTATTTACAGAAATGGGCTTGAGTCAAAAAGTTTCACTCAGTCTGTTTACTCATGGTATATTCTTAGCTTCTCAAGTTGTTATAGCTACTGATAACGAATTAAGAGCTGCAGGCGTTCCGGCTGCAAAGCTAGCTAAATTTAGAGATGCTGCGGCTGAAGCTGCTGCCGTAGAACTTCAAGAACCTGTAAGTTCTAAAACAACTGTAAAGAAAAAGAAGAAAGCTGAAAAGGAAGAGAAACCTGTAAAGAAAATAAACAAATTCCGAAAAGCTGCTGCTAAATTAGCATCTAATTTACCTGGACTTTACATAGAAGAAATATCAATAGAAGCCGAAACAAACAAACTAGGAAATGAAGACATTGAAGGACTAGTCAAAGAATATACTAAGCTTAATGATGCTGAAACTAACATAAAAGAAATTTTAGCTAAAAAAGAAGGTTCTTTACCTCAAGGCGTTATTAGAGAAATCGCTGAAAAAAGTTTAAAACACAAACTAAAACCTAAACAGCTTGAGAAAGTTATTGACGGAGGTATTCTTCAATATGTTCAGAATAAAGTGGACGCAACAGAAGCTGTCGGTGTAATTGCGGCCCAATCTATTGGTGAGCCTGGTACTCAGATGACTATGCGTACTTTCCACTACGCTGGTGTTGCTGAAATGAACGTCACTCTAGGACTTCCAAGGTTAATCGAAATTGTTGATGCCAGAAGAATTCCAAAAACACCAATAATGGAAGTTTTCTTGGAGCCCAATGTTTCAAGCTCTCAGAAGAAAGCTCTTGAAATTGCAAATTTAATCGAAGCTCAGTCAGTTTCTCAATTAGCTAAAATTAGTACTGACATCACTAATCTAAGAGTTCTAATTGAACCTGATATGAAAATTTTGAAGACTCGTGGATTGCCTATTGAAGAATTAGCTGCGAGAATCAAGAAAAAAGGTAGACTAAAATCTAAAATGACGATTGAAAAAGGCGTTATAACCTTAGAGGAAGAGGACGTTTCTTTCAAAAAATTGTATCTACTTGAGGACAAAGTTAGCCATTTGATGGTAGACGGAATCGGGAATATTCAAAGAGCTATTGTTAGAAAAGAAGGTGGTGAATATGTTATTTTCACAGAAGGATCTGATTTACAAGCCATTCTTGAAGTTCCAGGAGTAGACCCTACTCGAACCAATACAAATTCAATACATGAAGTGGCTGAAGTACTTGGAATTGAAGCCGCGAGAATTGCAATTTCTAATGAGTTACACAAGACATTGTCCGAACAAGGTTTAGCTGTAGACCCTAGACACAATATGCTCGTTTCTGATGTTATGACAAACACTGGAGCTATACAAGCTATAGGTAGACATGGTATTTCCGGAGCTAAAGTTTCAGTATTGGCTCGTGCTGCTTTCGAAATTACTTCTACTCACTTACTACAAGCAGGACTAAGTGGAGAGTCTGACGTTCTTACCGGTGTTGCTGAAAACATCATTGTTGGACAGCCGGTTCACCTAGGTACTGGAGCTGTAAGTGCTATTTACAAGCCTAAATCCAAAAAAGGAGGAAAAAAATAGATGGATCTAAACAAATCACTGAGAGCTGCGATTGATACGGGGAATGTATTTGTCGGTTCAAAACAAGCCTGTAAAGCAATTGAAGCTGGGTCTGCAAAATTAGTAATTTTAGCTTCTAATTGTCCAGATGAAACTGTAAATACAGCAAATAACGGAAATGTGCCGGTGCATTCTTTCAATGGAAACAACGCCGTTTTGGGAGCTGCATGCGGAAAGCCTTTCCCAGTATCAGCTATTGCAATTTTGGATGGTGGAAAATCCGACGTACTAAATCTTAAAGCAAATTAATACGGGAACGTTTAAGGCCTCTTTCTAAATGAGGTTACATGGTTTTTCCAATTAGCTTTGATAGTTTCGTAAATTTAGAATTAAATAGTAAAGATAAATTGTCAGACTCTAACTTAGAAAAGTTGACAAATAATATTGAAATAGTAAGAGATGCCGTAATAGCCACTACTGCTTTTGCAAGAGCTAAAGGTATTGGAGGGCACACAGGAGGACCATACGATATTGTTCCTGAAGTTTTGATAGTGGATGCATTAAGAGATGGGGGAGAACTGATCCATGATGAATTTTTTGATGAGGCTGGACATCGATCTGCCGTACAATATGTTCGTGGTGCTATCAGAGGTAAAATGCCTACTGAAAATTTGATGCATTACAGAGAATATGGATCCGGGTTAGCTGGGCACCCTGAGCCCGAATTATTAGAATGTATTGATTTTTCCACTGGAAGGCTCGGGCATGCTGCAGGACATGTTAATGGAGTTGCAATAGCAAATCCAGATAGCTGTGTTGTCATGTATGGTTCAGATGGTGCACAGATGGAGGGAAATAATGCTGAAGCTGCTCGTTTAGCTGTTGCTAATAATTTGAATGTTAAATGGATTATCGATGACAACAATGTAACAATTGCTGGAAATCCTGAAACTTACATGGAAGGATTTAGCGTTTCTAAAACATTAGAAGGGCAAGGCTTCAAGGTGATAATTTGCAACGGAGAAAACTACTATGAATTATTTGATGCCATTTCTAAGTCGGTTCAAACTAAAGGGCCTGTTGCCGTAATTTGTAAGAGAGCAATGGGGCCTGGAATTCCAGAATTAGAAGGTGAATGTCAACTACATGATGTAATTCCATTAGATATTGGGATCGCTTATCTAGAAAAAAAAGGACATCAAGAAGCTGTAAAACAACTCAGGGAGACTGCTGAAGAATATAACTCAAAAAATACTCAAACTTTCAAAGGCTCCGGAGAAATGGGAGCTTGTAGAAAACAATTTGGAACTTCAGTAGTCAGCATCTTAAATGAAATGAGTGCCTCTCAAAGAAAAAAAGTACATGCATTTGATTCTGATTTAGAAGGTTCTGTGGGTTTGACTGCAGTAAGAGAAAATTATCCTGAATGTTTTACAAGAGCGGGAATACATGAAAGAGGAAATTATCTTGCTGCAGCTGGTTTTGGATCGCAGGAAGGGCATCAAGGGATTTTCGCAACGTTTTCAGCATTTATGGAGATGGTAATTTCAGAAATAACTATGTCAAGACTTAATGAAGCAAACGTATTGGCTCATTTTTCACACGCTGGTGTCGATAATATGTCAGATAATACATGCCATTTTGGTCTAAATAATTTCTTCGCTGATAATTATGTAGAAGAGGGAAGTTCTACTGGATTATACTTCCCTGCAGACGTGAACCAGATGGATGCGATAATAAAACGAATATTCAACGATCATGGATTGCGATTTGTTTTTTCAAATAGATCTAAAACCCCAACAATTTTAAATTTGAACAGAGAACCTTTCTATGGTAAAGGATATGAGTTTACTCCTGGTGTTGATGAAATAATTCGAGATGGAAATGCTGGTTGGATTATATCTTACGGCGATATGCTACACCGATGTTTGCACGTAGTTGAAGAATATCGAGAAAATGGAGTAAATATTGGACTAATAAACAAACCAAGCCTAACTTCAATTGATGAGGACATAATGGAGAAAATAGGAAAATCTCCTTTTGTCTTGGTTGTTGAAAGTTTGAATTCAAGAACTGGACTAGGAATTCGCTTTGGAACTTGGTTATTGGAACGTGGCTTCGCCCCAAATTACGATTACATAGGAACTACTAGGCCTGGTAATTGTGGACAAGAAGAACAAATTCTTCATCAAGGGCTTGGGGTTGATGGGCTAAGAGAAAAATTGTCCAGTTTCTTATAGATGGCAATGGGAATACCTGCCCGCATTTTTGCAACTCTCTTGAGAATTGTACCAGGTAGAACTCGAAACTGGATGTGGAAATGGTGGTATCAAAGATTAGCAAGAGCACATAAAAGAGCAGATTTTCGATTCATGAATTATGGCTATATAGATGATAAAAAATTAGAATTATTAAAAGAAGATGAACCAAACCGGCTTTTCATCCAATTGTACAATATGAACATTCGTGATGTAGATTTGAAAGGTAAAGAGGTTGCAGAAATTGGTTGCGGACGAGGTGGTGGAGCTTCTTGGATAGCTAAAACATATAATCCAAAAAAATTAGTGGCATTTGATTTTTCTAAAGATGCTATCGAATTAGCAAGTAATTGGTATTCTTCACAAGATAACCTTTTTTTCAAATTCGGTAATGCAGAAGATATTCCGCTGGAAGATAAGTCTATGGATGTTATCTATAATGTCGAATCATCGCATTGTTATGGAAATGTGGAAACGTTTGTGAAAGAAGTTTATCGTTCTCTAAAAATAGGAGGAAATTTTTGTTGGACTGATTTTAGAGATAAAGAAACTATGGAAAAATTACATAATATTTTTCTAGAAGTAGGATTTAAAATTGTGTCAAAAAAGAATATTACCAAAAAAGTTTTAGATGCTTTAGATGATATTAATGATACTAAAGTTAAGGGAATAAGTGAAAACGTACCTGTGGGGATGAAGAAGAGCTTTGAAACCTTTGCAGGCGTTCAAGGTACTCCTGTTTATGAGGCATTTAAATCTGGAAACCTACATTATCATAGATATTTGATGGTGAAATTATGAATGGCTATACATGTCTAATTACAGGAGCTACTGATGGAATCGGTAAAGAGGCTGCTATCGAGCTAGCAAAAAAAGGATGTAATCTGATTCTTATTGGAAGAAACAAAGAGAAAGGGGAAAAGGTTGTAGAGCAGATAAGAAAAGTTGCTGACAATCATGTAGACATTGATTACCTGATAGCTGATCTTGTGTTAATGAAAGAAGTTTCTAGAGTTGCTGATGAAGTATCAAAAAAATATCCTAGAATTGATGTTCTGCTGAATAATGTTGGAGCATATTTTACATCTAGAGAAGTAACTGAGGAAGGGTTTGAACGAACTTTTGCCTTGAACCATTTAGGATATTTTTTGATGACGAAGAAATTACTGCCTCTCGTTGAAAAAAGTAATTACAAAAGAATCGTTAATGTTTCTTCAAGTGCCCATTATGGTATTGATTTTGAATTCGATAATATGAACGGGGAAAAGAAATATGCTGGTTTTGATACTTACAAAAAATCAAAACTCGCTAATGTGATGTTCACTTATGAATTAGCAAAAAGAATCGAAGGGACTGGAATTACTGCAAATTGTTTACATCCAGGATTTGTATCTACAAATTTTGGCAAAAATAATAAT
>CEUK01053018.1_pt1 | contig 15972 bp, 13 predicted proteins | sample 356451 | NCBI WGS metagenome assembly CEUK01 (sample SAMEA2622843, study PRJEB7988) | marine metagenome | isolation source: saline water (ENVO:00002010), including
CATTGGTACTCCCTTTTACATCTTCATTTACTATTCCATAGTCAATCATATTTTTAGTACTTATCTTATATTTTCCTTTAATATTTTGGTTATAATGAAATCCTAAAGTGTGTCTGTATCCCCCTATTCCAAAAAAGTTAAATTGTGAAACTACAGGCCATATGTAAAATGAACGACCTTTAAAACGATTTTTTCTTCCAATTCCCTCCCAAAATACTCCGCTCAATGTCACCTTGTTGTAAGAGCTGTCTTTTTCTAATAAATATTCTTCACTTGTGTAATAATTCCTTAAACTGTCCGTGTATTTAATGTATTTTATTTCATTTTCTTTTAAATCAATCGCTCTATAGGATTCCCATTGTTTGTTAGATATTTTTTCAGTAGAGTCATTAAAATATTTAATCTGATTTTTTTTAAATTTTTCAGGAATAGGCTTATCGAATTCAAAATCTTTATTTATTGTAATAGCATTTCCTAATATTTTATATTCTTGATCTTTTATTGTGAAATCAATAATTTTTCTATTCATTACATTTTGATTCTCTATCCATTTATAGTTCTGAATAACATGAAATTTTTCAATTTTAAAATCAGATTGTTTTGGACCAGTAATTTCGAATTCAAATGACTTAATAATGTATGAACTATCTTCAATAAATAATATTCCATTAAGTAGGGGATCATTTTTGAATCTTGGAGTTATTCTTATTTTGTGGATTTTATTAGAATTATTTTCAATTATAAAACCTTGATAGTCATACTTATAATAAGTTCTTGAAGAAGGTGAAAGTGGTGATATTATTGGATTATTTGTTATTTCAAGCTCAATATTATTTTTATATAAATCCAATTCTAATTCTATATAGTTCATTAATGATTCGTATTCATCTCTTATTTTATATTCAGGAGTAATATTGTATTCACCAAACTCTTCAAAAGATTGTATGATAACATAGTCGTCTTTTGGTCTAGTATCTGCAAAATCATGATAGGCTTCAAAATCCCAATATTTTTTATTGTTTGTTATGTTGTAAAATTCCCCATATGTTTCAATGAATTTTAATACATCATTTTTTAAATTAATGGTTTTGGAGGTGTCTAAATCCCATATTTTTATAGTGTCTTTCCGTTTTAATTTATATTGTCTTTTTTCTATGGAGTTTTTTGAGTATTGAATGCATTTATAACTTTTCTGATAATATTGTTTTTTCGTTTCCTTTGCTTTTTTTAAAATTTCAAGAGCCTTATTTTTAGTGTTGGATACAATTTCAAGTTCAATTAGTTGTTTATTGTCTTCTTTTAATGATACATTAATAACTTTAGATTCAGCATTAATGATAACTGATATTTCTTTACTTATATAACCAATTGAGCTGTATATAAAAGTATATTCTCCGTCTTCGATTTCCATGAAGTATTCTCCAAATGAATTAGAGCTTACTCCATAAGTAGAGTTTTTTATATATATAGATGCAAATGGAAGCGCATGTCCCTTAAAGTCTGTTATTTTTCCGCTAATATGATAACTGTAAGCATTTGAAAATGGAAAAAAACATACAAATAATATAACTAACTGTTTAAATATCTGTGAAATGATTTGCAATTATTTATATTATTTTAATGATTAGATGTTTTTTAAAAAAAATTAAATCAACTTTGTAAAAAAAAATAAAATGTCTCTTCATAAAGATATAAAAAGAATTACAACCCATGTTCTTCAAGAAATGAAGCAAAATGGGGAGAAAATATCCATGTTAACTGCCTATGATTATTCTATGGCTCAAATCGTTGATCAAGCTGGAATGGATGTTATTTTAGTTGGTGATTCAGCCTCTAATGTAATGGCTGGTCATGAAACCACTTTACCAATTACTTTAGATCAGATGATTTACCACGCATCTTCTGTTATAAGAGCAATTAAAAGGTCATTGGTAGTTGTTGATTTACCATTTGGGAATTACCAAGGTGACTCTTTAGAAGCACTAAGATCTGCGATTAGAATCATGAAAGAAGCAGAGGCCCATTCAGTAAAACTTGAAGGTGGGAGAGAAGTCATAGAGTCTATTCAACGTATTTTATCTGCTGGAATACCTGTAATGGGACACTTGGGATTAACTCCACAATCTATTTATAAGTTTGGAACTTATACTGTTAGGGCTAGAGAAGAAGAGGAGGCAAAAAGATTGATTGAAGATGCATTGCTATTACAAGAGGCAGGATGTTTTGCTCTTATTCTAGAAAAAATTCCGGCTAAGTTAGCGGAAGATGTTGCTAATAAATTAGAAATTCCTGTTATTGGAATTGGAGCTGGTGGAGCAGTAGATGGGCAAGTACTTGTTATGCATGATATGCTAGGTATTACTCAGGAATTTTCTCCAAGGTTTTTAAGAAGGTACCATAATTTACATAGGGAAATATTAAATGCTTGTAGTAACTATATTGATGATGTAAAGTCTTGTAATTTTCCTAATAAAGAAGAACAATATTAAATAAGTGAATATTACTGTTTTATATGAGGATAATCATCTTATTGCTGTTAAAAAGCAATCTGGAGATATTATTCAGTCAGATCAATCTGGTGACATTACTTTAGCGGATAAAGTAAAGGAATATATTAAAAGAAAATATAATAAACCTGGAGATGTTTTCTTGGGGATTATTCATAGAATTGACAGACCTGTTTCAGGTGTGGTTGTTTTTGCTAGAACATCCAAAGCTCTTACTAGAATGAATGAACTTTTTAGAGAGAAGAAAATACAGAAAGTTTATTGGGCTGTGGTGGAAGAAAAGCCTCCGTTAGAAAATGGAGAGATTGTAAATTGGTTAAAGAAAAATCAAGAAAAAAATAGATCTAGAGCTTATGATTCTGAAGTTAAGGAAAGCAAAAAAGCTGAACTTAAATATCAGTTAATGGGAAGAAGTAGAAATTACTATTATTTGAAAATAAATCCATTAACAGGAAGGCATCACCAAATCAGGGTGCAGCTTAGTAATATTGATTGTAGAATAAAAGGAGATATTAAATATGGTGCTAAAAGAACAAATAAAGATGGAAGCATTCATTTGTTAGCACGTTCAATCTCATTTGTTCATCCTGTGAAAAAACAGGAAATAGAGATTGTTTGTAATCCTCCTATTGATCCACTTTGGAATGAGTTTTTGAATTTGAGTAAATCTTAATTACTTAGCTGCTATAAAGCTAATTTCAATATTTACATCTTTAGGTAATCTTGCCACTTCTACAGTTTCTCTTGCTGGAAACGGTTCATTGAAGTAGTCGGCATAAATTTCATTTACTTCGTTAAAATCATTCATATTTTTTAAAAAAATAGAACATTTTAGAATGTTTTCTCTTTTTAGTTCTGCGGATTCAAGTAATGCATCTATATTTTTTAAAATTTGATTTAGCTCTACAGCTACAGATGAGGTGTTTAATTCTCCATTTACAGGGTTTATAGCAATTTGACCACTTGCTATCATTAAATCATTATGAATAATTGCTTGACTGTATGGTCCTACTGGAGCTGGGGCATTGGGTATGTTTACTGTTTTTTTCATTTATGGTATATTATTGTCAAACCAAGTTCTTCTTCTTTGAAGTCTTAAATCTTGTAAAAGTGATGACTTAACTCTTATGTTAACATTGTAGCTTTTCATAAAACCAAATGGAATTATATTGAACCCCATTTGCCAACAATGTAAATCTCTTGCAATATTAATAGAACTAAAACTGAATTCTTTATTTATAAAATCATAATTAGTAGTATAGGAAACTTTCCAATTTTTAGTAATACTAAAATCACCTCTCAATCCAATACTTTGTGTAATATATGCAGTATCTAATTCAGGATTTATTGTTCTTCTATAATCAATTTTGTAATTTATATTTAGAGTCCATGGTATATTAAAATCTATATAAAGATCACTGTTGTTATTAATAAGTTCTAGTTCTTCTTTTGTTCCTTTATCACTTTTATAAGGTTCATCTTTTTTCTTATTGGACTTAAAGTTTGCTCCAACAGCTAAATTAGCTGATGTAATTGTGCCTATTTTCTTATTATAATTAAATTGATATTGGTTAATTCTATTGCCATTAACATACTGATATGGATCAATTCTACTATTTAATCTTAAGTTTATTTTTTTCCAAAGAGTTGTTCTAGCAACAATTTGAATATTATCTAAATTGAAAGAATCTTTAATAAGATCATATCCTGAGCTAATTGTAAAATTTTCTAATATTTTCGATTTTATAAAAGGATTTTTATCAGTAGTGTCTTTATGGTTTTTTCTTTTTAATTCCATAGAGTTAATTAAGCTGAAGCCTAATCTTCCCGATTCACTTGAACTATTAGCTCCATAAATATTTCCTGAATATGGAGAGTAGGATAAAGTTTTTCCTGAACTATCACTTTGATAGGTAGGTAAAGGATTAGAATTTGGTCTATAAGAAAAATTCAAATTAGGAGTAATGGTGTGTCTAATTTTGTATTGGTTTTTCCCCTGAAGAAATTTAGCAAATTGGTAGAAAGCATAAATTTTAGTTGTTGCAGAAGCACTTAAATTTTGAGAATATAATTGTGAAAATTGATTAACAGTGTCATTTATTACCTCGTTATTTAAATTATCCCAATATTTATTGACTTGATCTAAGTACCAATAAGAGGAAAGTTGGTAAGCAGGGTTGATAGTTAAATTTTTACCAAATAGCTTTATAGAAGTGGATGCGGAAACATTATGTTTCATCCCATTTCTTGATTTATCTAATAAATCATTAAAGCTATTGTTGAGAAGTGATTCACTGTTTAAACTAATCTCATTTTTAGTATTTAATTGATAGTTAAGGTTAGTTTGGTTAATTATTTCATGTATGAAGTTTTTATTTATGCTAGTTTTTCTTAGCATTTTAAATGGGTAAAATCTATTAACATTGTATGAAATTTCAGGAATGCTAAATGTCATTATCTCAGTATTACTATTTTGACTATGTCTTGCATTAATATTAATATTTGAGCTTATTGCTTTTTTAAATTGTTTACTCCATGAGATATTTGAATTAAATGTGTTAGTTAAATAATTTGAAGCAGAAATATTGTTGTAATCATTTCTGAAGTTGGTAGAAGTTCCAGCATTAATTAAAGCTTTAAATGAGCTCCCAGGATTGAATTTAGGGTCATTATTGTGTCTCCATCTAACAAAAAACTCACGAGACTGTGAGAAATCGGAAAATTGTCTTTCTCCTTGCACAACATTTCTATAATTAATTTGAAATTGACCATTATATTTATATCTTACTTTATAAGAAGTTGCGTTAGAAAGTCCCCATGTTCCCTTACTGTAAATATCACCTGTAAATAAAGTGTTTAATCTTCCCCTTTTAAATTGGTGATAATACCCTCCTCCAAGTAAAAAGAATCCTAGAGCTTGAGATTCTCCATAAGTAGGGATTACAATTCCATTGGAACTATTATTTTTTTTATTGGGGAAAAATCCAAATGGTAGACCAAGTGGTGTAGGGATATCCGCAACAAAAAGGTTTAGTGGGCCTGATATTATTTTATCATCAGGTTTAATTATAGCTTTTCTTAATTTGAAATAGAAATGAGGATGCTCTAAATCACAAGTAGTATATAATGCATTATTTACATGAATATCTCCATTTTCTTGTCTTTTAACTTTTTCACTGTGAATATAGCTTTCGCCTTCTTGCATTTTCACATGATAAGTAATTCCTTTCTTTGTTTCAAAATTGAATTTTAAAGAATCTGAGCTAGTAGAAGTTGAGCCATCAGTAAGAATAGGTATTCCGATTTTTTGGTCATTGCTATCTAAACAGTATTTTGCTTTAACTGTTTTATCTTCAAAATTGAATTCAATGTAACAAGCATCAAGAATAATATCTCCATAATCAATATGTGCATTGTTGTAAAGGTATGTTTTTTGATTATCCATGTCTAGAATCATGGAGTCATCAGCACTATAATTTATATTATTTTCTAACTGGCTTGATTTTTGTTCATTTGGTTTTTGACTAACTATTTCAAAAGGGGTTATTAACAGTGTAAAGGGTATAATTAGAATTGTAAATCCTTTAATTGAACTAACCATGTTGTTAAATTTGGTCAAAACAAACTTTATGTTTAAAAGGGGAGTCAAAAGCTAATTTATAATATTAAAATAACGAATAAGTTGAAATTCAATTGTGCAAATATAATCCTACTTCTGACAAGAAAGTATTTATTATTAATTCTTTGTATTATTACTTTTAATAATGCTTTTACCCAAACTGGGCTAGGAGTTAATAAAGTAGTTATAGATCCAGGTCATGGGGGTAAAGATCCAGGAGCGATTAGTCCAAATAATAATTACGAAAAGACAGTAGTTTTAAAAGTTAGTCTATTATTGGGCGATTTAATAAAAAAGTCCTATCCGGATGTTGAATTGGTTTACACCAGAGATGATGATAGGTTTATAGGTCTTGCTAAACGAGCAAAGATTGCCAATGAGATGGGAGCCGACTTATTTATATCTATTCATGCCAATGCTGTAGATAATTCATCTGCAAATGGATTTGAAACATGGGTTTTGGGTTTGCATAAGACCAAAGCAGCCTTAGAAGTAGCAAAATTTGAAAACTCCGCTATTTTAATGGAAGAAAACAATAAACAAACTTATTCAGAATTTAATCCAAATGATCCAGATGCCTATATTGCTTTATCCATGCGTCAAAATGCTTTTTTAGATCAGAGTTTAATTTTAGCCAATTCTATTCAAAAAGATAGTTATACAAAATTAGGTCTTAGAGATAGGGGAGTGAAACAGGCTGGTTTTATGGTTTTGTATAGAGCAACAATGCCAGCAGTTCTACTAGAACTTGGATTTCTATCAAATTCAAAAGATGAAAAGTTGTTAATTTCTGAAAGTGGGCAGTTGAAATTGGCTAAACATATTTTTGAAGGTTTTAAAAACTACAAAGACAAGTATGATGAAGTAGATAAATCGATTGTTTCAAAACAGAAAAAATCTGAAAAAACAGATAATTCTGTCAGTGAAAAATTGCAAATGGGTAAGGTATTTAAAGTCCAATTAGCTACTTCGTCTTCAAATATACCTACACTTCCTGAAAACTTTAATGGTTTAAAAGACGTAGAAGTGTATCTTAGCGGGGAGTTTTATAAATATACCTATGGAAATTGTAAGAATAAAGTTTCTGCTGGTGAAAAATTAAAAGAAGCTCAAAATGCTGGTTACAATACAGCTTTTATTATTGCTTTTGAAGATGGTAAAAGAAATAATTGGCAAAAGTTGTAAAATTAGATTGATAAAATGAAATCAAAAAAAGAACTAATTATTGGATTAGTTTCCATTGTTGGAATAGCTGGCCTTGTAGTAGGTTTTTACTTTCTAAAAGGGCAAGAAATATGGAAAATAAGGACTGTTTATTATACTCATTATAATAATTCTGGAGGATTAAATACAGGTAGGCCAGTTAATTTGAATGGGTTACAGGTTGGTATTGTGACTAAAGTTTCATTCCAGCCGCCAAATATTAATAGAGTATTGGTAGAGTTTGAATTGAATGATCCAAATATTAAAAGTATTACAAAAGGCTCTAAAATGGTATTAAATTCTGATTTGCTTTCAGGTCCATATTTAGATATAAAATGGAAGGACACCACTTCGTTTTATAATTCAAACGACACAATTCCATCAACAGTTTCTTTAGCTCTTGAAGATCAGATTAATGAAAGATTACTTCCATTAGAAAAGAAAACAGATGAATTGATTAGTACTGCTGATTCTGCAATTAAAACTATAGAGGCTATTTTTAGTAGAAATACAGACAATTTAGATCAATCTTTTGAAGGTATTAAAAATGCCATTAACAATTTTGAAAGAGTTTCTCTAAATCTAGATACTTTGATTAAGTCGCAAAAATATAGAATTGGGGAAATTTTATATAATGTTGAATCTATTACAGATAATCTTAAAGAAAGTAATGATCAGATTTCAAATCTTATAAGTAATACTGCTCAAATTACAGATACTTTGGCTAAAGTAGATTTTGTTGGTACAGTTGATAAAGCTAAAAAATCTCTTGAAGAAGCAAATTTGATTTTATACGATTTACAGCATGGAGATGGAACACTTACTCACTTAATTCAGGATTCTACAATGTATTTTCAAATTAATGAAATGTTATCTGAAGCAACAAGGTTAATTGAAAATATTAAGACACATCCTAATCGATATTTGCAATTTAGCATATTTGGTGGTAGAGATAAAAGTATTTTGGATGCTAGAGATGAGAAGATGTTGAAAAAGTTTGCTAAAGATTCGTTAAGTAAATAATTATTATATTTAAAATAAAAGAACTAATAAAAACTAAAATTTATATTTTTTTAATAGTATGCATGCATAACTTTTTATATATTTGTTATTAAGTAAATGAGGTGTTTTAAAATATGATTCAAATTATTATTTTTTCCATATTATTAATTTTCACATTTTCTTTTTTTGGATGGAATGTTTATAAGGTAAGGAGTAACATATTGATGGGTAAATCTATTGATAGATCTGATAGAAAATCCGAAAGAATAAAAACCATGTTATTAGTTGCTTTTGGTCAAAAAAAAATGTTTCAAAACTTACTTCCTGCCGTTTTGCATTTCATTATTTATGCAGCTTTTGTCATTACCTCAACAGAGCTATTTGAAATTATTTTTGATGGATTAACAGGAAATCATCGTGCTTTTGCAAGCACATTAGGTAGCTTTTATGTTCTTGTAATTAGTACAATTGAGATTTTATCTGTATTGGCTTTTGTTGCAACATTAATTTTTTTAGCTAGAAGAAATTTGCTAAAACTTCCTAGGTTTCATATGGATGAAATGACAGGTTGGCCAAAATTGGATGGTAATATTATTTTATATGTAGAAATTCTACTAATTTTTTGCATTTTTACAATGAATGGAACGGATGAGGTAATGTTAAATAATGGTTGGTCTCACGCTCATGTTGATTCTAATTCATTTGGCTTTGCTGTTTCTAGTTATTTAGGTCCTTTAGTTTTTGGAAGCCTTGATCAGACTACTTTAACTATTTTAGAAAGAATAGGTTGGTGGGGGCATTTAATTATGGTTTTTGGTTTTTTAAATTATTTACCTTATTCCAAACATTTTCATATCCTATTGGCTTTCCCAAACACTTATTATAGTAATCTTAATTTTAAAGGAAAGATGACTAACCTAAGTAATGTTAAAAAGGAAGTAGAGAATATGTTTGATCCTAATTTTGATCCATATGCTGCTCCGCCTGAAGGAGAAGTTAGTGAACCAGAACGATTTGGTGCTAAAGATGTTAATGACTTGACATGGAAAAATCTGATGGAGGCCTACACATGTACTGAATGTGGTCGTTGTTCTTCCGCATGTCCTGCTAATCAAACGGGGAAAAAATTAAGTCCTAGAAAAATAATGATGGATACTAGAGATAGAATGGTAGAAGTTGGGGAGAATATCAGAAAGCATGGAAAAGATTATAATGATGGTAAGTCCTTATTAGGGGATTATATTTCACAAGAAGAGATTTGGGCATGTACTTCTTGTAATGCATGTGTTCAAGAATGTCCAGTTAATATTGATCCTCTTTCAATTATTATTGATTTGAGAAGGTATTTAGTTATGGAGGAATCCAAAGTCCCATCTGAGTTAGCTGGGATGCTTACAAATATTGAAAATAATGGTGCTCCTTGGCAATTTGCTCAAGCAGATCGATTAAAATGGGCTGAAGAATAATGGAAAAATTAGTTGTTCCTACTGTAGCAGAAATGATTGCTAATAATGATCGACCAGATATTCTTTTTTGGGTAGGATGTTCTGGTAGTTTTGATGATAGAGCCAAAAAGATTACTAAAGCTATTGTCAAAATATTAAATCATTGCAAAGTAAAATTTGCAGTTTTAGGTGCTGAAGAATCTTGTACTGGAGATCCTGCAAAGAGGGCTGGGAATGAATTTGCATTTATGATGCAAGCAATACAAAATATTGAATTATTAAAAGGCTATGAAATTCAAAAAATTGTAACTGGTTGTCCCCATTGCTTCAACACATTGAAAAATGAATACCCTGAGCTTGGATCAGATTTTGAGGTTGTTCATCATACTCAATTAATTAATCAATTGATAAAAGAGGGTAAGTTATCTATGAAAGGTGGTGGATCTTTTAAAGGAAAAAAAATTACTTTTCACGACCCATGTTATTTAGGAAGGGCCAACGATGTTTATGAAGCTCCTAGATCTGTATTAGAAAACTTAGATGCAGAATTAGCCGAGATGAAGAGAGCAAAAAGTAAAGGTCTTTGTTGTGGTGCTGGTGGAGCACAAATGTTTAAGGAAGCAGAAAAGGGAAATAAGGAAATAAATGTAGAAAGAACAGAGGATGCTTTAGAATTAAAACCTGACTATATTGCTACAGGATGTCCTTTTTGTAATACCATGATGACAGATGGAGTAAAACATTTTGAGAAAGAGCACGATATTAAAGTTTTAGATATTGCTGAATTAATTACTAATGCTGCTGACTTATGATTTTTGAAAATCTTTTTCCAGAAAATAAGGTTTGGATTTATATTTCTAGTCAATTAATAGATAAATCACTATTTAATAAGCTAAACGAAAAGTTTAATAATTTTTTTACAGATTGGAAGTCTCATGGAGAACAAATTCAAGGTGAATTTAAAGTTATTGACAACTATATTATTGCCTTAACTGCTACTGTTAGAAATGGAGGCATGTGCGGTAGGGCTGTAGATGCTCAGGTGAGGTTCATGAAAGATTTAGATCAAGACTTTGATCTGGATTTATTAAATAGAAATAAAATGGGATTTATTTCTAATAATCAACTAAAAATATTTGACTTTAAAGACTTAGATAATTTGATAAAACAAAATGAAATTAATCAAAACACTATTTGGTGTAATACATTTTTAAGCACCAATAACGAAGAAGTTTATTTACCATTTAGTAAATCTCCCTTTGCTTCGTTATATTTTTCTAAATAAGATCTTCTTAGAAAGATATGAAAATCATCAAAAAATAATCCTTTATCATTTTCTTTTATTGGCTGTGTATTACCTGATGGGTTAGAAAAAAAATTAATGGAACTTATTTTATTTTTATTTAGGAAAATTTTCATTTTTTCACATTTAATTTTATTCAATTCTGTAATAGTAGAATCACTTTCATTTTCAGAATAATATATAACCTCTCCATTGCCATTAATATCCATTAAATTAATTTTATTTTCTTTAAAAAAACCATAAATAGTATTTCCTTTAATTTGATCATAGTGAACGCTGTCTTTTTTTGTGATTATTATTGCATTGTTTTCAATATCCATTTTATAGACAATTCCTTTGTGTATTTTAAATTCAACTTTATCACCTGTTACTTGAGTGCTATCTAACCATATTATCGGTTGAATTATGCATTTCATAATGGAATCGGTTTCATTAAAATATATAGAATCACAATCTCCTTGAATTTGAGTGCCGTCTATAATCACATTGTTAAAACAAAAAATTTCTTCTTTTAAAGTGTCTTTTTTTCTAATAAATTGATCTGCATATATTTTTAATGTATCGGTACTGTCACTTTGTGTTAATATAGAATTACTCCATATATGAGATGAGTCAATATTTTCGGAATGATATCCATAATTTCCTTCTATCATGATATTGCTGCTATCATCAATAATTTTCACATTTCCTTTAGCATAAGAAAGGCCAGATATTTCATTATAAAATATGCTATCAGCAAAAAAAGTATGATTATTACTTTCAATGAATATATTTCCTTTTAATGAGGATTTTTTTGTTCTGTTATTGAACCAACCTTTTTGACAGTTTATAACACTGTTTTTTGAACTTATTTTTGTTTTACCAATAATAGTAGTGTTTTGAAAATTAGTATTGTAGATCAAAGTATCAGATGTAATATTATATTCTGGGTGATTTAATATTACATTTTCTTTGAAATATATAGTGCTTATTTTTGTTTTTAAAGTACCCTTTTTACTTTTAATAGTATATCCTTCTTTTTTGTCATTTATAATAGCTCCTTCACTATACTCAGCAATTTTTTCTTTTTGATTAAAAATCAATGATGGAGCAGTTAAGTTAATGTCATTAGTATTAAGTTCTACATTACCATATATAAATGCTTCTTGTCTGTCACCAAAATAATGAAGGCTATCTCCAAAAAGTTCTAAACTATCATTTTCATTTATTCTAATATTTCGATAAGCTATAAATGAGTTGTTAGATCTATTGTAAGTAGCACTATCACAGTACATAATAGATTTATTGTTTGTGAAAATAACTTTATCCCACAGAATTAATAGACTTTTTTGATTTACAGTAATTCCCTTACTTTTTTTTGACTTAAAGTTTATTTTAGTAGTCTGACCATAATTGATGTTAATTATAATCATTAAAAATACTACTAAACTTAAGTTTATAGTCTTCATATGCATTTAAGCGCTTTTAGGTTCTTATACCTAATTATCTTACTATAGTTTCAGATCTATTAGGGCCTACTGACACTATGGATATAGGAACTTCTAATTCTTTTTCTAAAAACTTTATATAATTAGATAATTCTTCTGGAAATTCATCTTCTGATTGGAGTTTTGTAATGTCTTGATTCCATCCTTTCATTTTTTCAAAAACAGGTTTTGTTTCATTGGAGATTTCAAATGGGAAATAATTTATTTTTTCTCCATTTTCAATATAATGTGTGCAAACAAAAATATCTTCAAAAGTATCAAGAACATCAGCTTTCATCATTGAAAGTTCAGTTACGCCATTAATCATAATAGCATATTTTAATGCTGGTAGATCAATCCATCCACACCTTCTTTCTCTTCCAGTTGTTGCGCCAAATTCATGACCTAGTTGTCTAATGTTTTCACCAACTTCGTCATTTAGCTCTGATGGGAAAGGGCCGCTTCCAACTCTAGTGCAATAAGCTTTGAAAATCCCAATTACTTTATTTATTTTATTAGGAGCAACGCCTAAACCAGTACATGTTCCTGCAGTTATAGTATTGCTTGATGTAACAAAAGGGTATGTTCCGAAATCTATATCTAGTAACGTACCTTGTGCTCCTTCCGCAAGGATTTTTTTATTTTCTTTTCCTGCATCATTTAAATAATGTTCACTATCAATATGTCTGAAATTCTTTAGATAGTTAATGCTATCTAAAAATTCATTTTCCATTTCATTGAAGTTATTTATGAATTCGGTGTCTTTAAGTAGTTGGAAATGTTTATCTCTAAGTCTTTCATATTTTTCCTTAAAATTTGAGCTGTTAATATCTCCTATTCTAAGTCCATTACGACCAGTTTTGTCCATATATGTTGGTCCTATGCCTTTAAGAGTTGATCCAATTTTCCTTTTTCCTTTTGCTAATTCAGATGCTTGATCTAATAGTTTATGAGTTGGTAGAATTAAATGAGCTTTTTTAGAAATTAAAAGTTTTGAAATAACATCAACTTTCAAAGTTTCAAGTTTTTGAATTTCAGTTTTTAAAATAGTTGGATCAATTACAACACCATTGCCTATGATATTAACAACATTATTCCTAAATATACCAGATGGAATAGTATGAAGCACATGTTTTATACCCTCAAATTCTAAAGTGTGTCCAGCGTTAGGCCCACCTTGAAATCTAGCTATAATATCGTATTTTGGAGTAAGAACATCCACAATTTTCCCTTTTCCTTCATCTCCCCATTGAAGGCCTAATAATACATCTACTCCCATTTTATTTTTTATTTATATAATCTTCAATACTATTTATTTCATTTTCGATTTTGAAAATAGTATTTAATTTTGTTGTGATAAGTAATTGATTGATATTGTTATTTGTATTGCACAATATTGTGTCTCCATCAATATTTCTAGATAATGTCAATACTTTTAAGAAATTATTAAAACCCGAACTGTTAATGTAATTCAGATCTTTAAGATTCATTATTATAAATGGATTTTTAGACGATAATTCTGAAGAAATTGTATCCATCATATTAGTCGCATCTTCATCACTAATTAGTTTACCTATTAAATCAACCCATATATAAGGACTTTGCTTTTTTATGTTGAATTCAAACATTTATTTTTTCTTTTTTCCGTAAAAATATAATTTATGGTCATTAATTTCTACATTATAAATTTCTTCAATAGTTCTTCGAATATTTTGAATTCTTGGATCACAAAATTCAATAACCTCACCATTACTCAAAATTAAGTGATCATGTTGTTTAAATTCAAATGATTTTTCAAAATGTGAGCTGTTTTGACCAAATTGATGCTTCTTAATCAAATCGCAGTCCAATAAAAGTTCTATTGTATTATATAAAGTAGCTCTACTTACTCTATAATTTTTTTCTTTCATATTGATATAGAGTTCTTCTATGTCAAAATGCCCTTTTATACCATAAATTTCTGATAAAATGGCAAATCTTTCAGGTGTTTTACGATGCCCTTTTTCATTTAGGTATTCAGAAAACACTATTCTTACTCTTTCTTGTATGTCAGATACATTTTCCACAAATAAAATCTAATATTTTGACAAAAATAGGATTTTAGACCAAACTATTCCATTCTTACTACTTTTTCAATTCCATCAATATTTCTTAATTTCAAAATTAAGTGATCTAAGTGCTCCTTGTCATAAACATAAAGCATAATACTCCCTTGAAATACCCCGTCTTTTGAATCAAAATTAAGAGATTTCATATTTACTTTTTCTAAGTCAGATATAATTGTTGTTAATTCATTTAATAAGCCAACATTATCAATTCCAGTAAATTTTAATCCAGTTATAAATGCATCTCCAATTTTACCTTTCCATTTTGCTGAAAGTATTCTGTAAGCGTAGTTAGCTCGAAGTTGTTTTGCATTGGGACAATTGTTTCGATGAATTTTTATTCCATCATTAATTGTAATAAATCCAAAAACTGCATCACCAGGAAGAGGGTTACAGCATTGCGCAAGTTTGTAGTCTAATTCTGGGTCTGCTCCATCTCCAATAAATATATCATTCTCACTTCCTTTGACTTTTTGCACAAAAGTTTCAAATGTTTTTTTGATGTTTGTTGATATGGAAGAGCTTATATATAATTGACCAGCTTTTTGATTAATTTCTTTTATTTTACTTAGGTCAATATTCCCTTTTGCAATTTGAAAATAAAATTCAGTATGTTCTTTAAAGTTGAAAAATTTCAAAAGAACATTTAAATTGTTTTCAGAGTATTCAATTTTTAAATTATTAAGTTTTCTTATTAAGTTTTCTTTACCAATAGAAGCAATGTTCTTTTGGTCTTCTTTTAAGGATTGTTTGATTTTAGATTTTGCTTTTGAAGTAATAACAAAATCTAGCCATGCTTCTTTTGGAGTTTGTCTATTAGAAGTTAAAATCTCTATTTGATCTCCGCTTTTTAACGTATGACTAAGGGGAACCAATTTGCTATTTACCTTTGCACCAATACATTTAATCCCAACATCAGAGTGTACTGAAAAAGCAAAATCTAATGCAGTTGCTTTTTGAGGAAGGGTAAATAAATCTCCTTTTGGAGTGAAAACATAAATCTCTTCATTATATAAATTAGTTTTAAAGTCACTTAAGAATTCAGAAGTATTGGTTTTGTTTTCCATTATTTCTCTGATCTCGCTAATCCACTTATCGAATCCAGTGGTTTTTGAATTACCTTCTTTATATTTCCAATGAGCGGCTAATCCTTTTTCTGCAATATCATCCATTCTTTTGGACCTGATTTGAACTTCTACCCATTTTCCAGTTGGACTCATTACTGTTGTATGTAGAGATTCATATCCGTTTTTTTTTGGGTATGATATCCAGTCTCTAAGTCTTTCTGGATTAGGGATGTAATAGTCGGTTACAATACTATA
>CEUK01056610.1_pt1 | contig 15939 bp, 10 predicted proteins | sample 356451 | NCBI WGS metagenome assembly CEUK01 (sample SAMEA2622843, study PRJEB7988) | marine metagenome | isolation source: saline water (ENVO:00002010), including
TATTTCTTTATTCAAAGTAATGTTAAGAATAATCATTTTTTCATGCTTTTTGTTTTTTGGATGCATAAAAAACAATCAATCAAATTTTCAACTACAAGAAGGTGATATATTATTTCAAGATCTAGACTCTTCACCTCTTTGTGATGCTATTGAATTAGTTACACCAGGATATAAAAATGCGAATTTTTCACACGTTGGTGTAATAGTAGAAATTAAAGACAGTAACAACATTAATGGAAACTATAACTTTAAAGAATCTCTCAAAGTCTTAGAAGCTATACCTGATAAAGTGAAAATCACAAGATTGGATAGTTTTTTAAACCGTTCTTTTGATATAAACAATGAACCCAAAGTTATTGTTGGTAGAGTAAAAAAGGAATATCGATATTTAATTAAGGATGCTATAAATTTTATGAAAAATAAATTAGGATTTAAATATGATGATGAATTCTTATTAAATAATAATATGTACTACTGTTCTGAATTAATATATGAAGCATTTTTAGAAGACACAATCTTTAAATTATATCCTATGACTTTTCTACACCCTAAAACTAAAGACACTTTGAACATATGGAAAGATTATTACTCTAAATTAAAAATAAAAATTCCAGAAAACCAATTAGGCATTAATCCTGGTATAATGTCAATTTCTGAAAAAATTGATATAGTACATATTTATGGAATTCCAAATGGGATGAGAGAATAATTACTCCCTATTTTTTGAATCAATCAAGATAGTAACTGGACCATCGTTATTTAATCTAACTTGCATATCTGTACCAAATTTTCCTGAAAAGACTTTTCCTTCTAGATTTTTAGAAAGTTCATCCAAAAAGTTATTATACAATGGAATAGCAACTTTTGGTTTCGCAGCTTTTATATATGAGGGTCTACTTCCTTTCTTTGTTTTAGCATGCAATGTAAATTGACTAATTACCAATATCTGGCCATTAATATCAAAAATAGATTTGTTCATCATATTTTTAGAATCTGCAAAAATTCTTAAACTTAAAATTTTATTTACTAGCCAATTAACATCATTTGTAGTGTCTTCATGCTCTATACCAACAAATATCAGCATTCCATTTTTTATTTCAGCATGTAATTTATTATTAATACTTACTGAAGAATTTAATACTCTTTGAATAACAATTCTCATAAATTAATATTTTTCTTTTCTATAGGTATTACCATCATCTTCAGTAATCATACTCAAATAATTAGCATACCTGCTTTTTGAGATAGAACCATGTTCTACAGCTAATTTAACAGCACATTCTGGCTCATTTTTATGAATACAATTATAATATTTACACGAATTTCTAATCGCAATAAATTCTGGAAACAAACTAGCGATATCACTAATTTGAACATCCACCAATCCAAAACCTTTTATTCCAGGTGTATCAATAATTGAGCCACCAAAATCTAGTTCATACAATTGTGAAAATGTTGTTGTATGCTGCCCTTGATTATGAGATTCAGAAACAACTTTAGTTGCAAGCCTTAAATTAGGCTGAAGCTTATTTATTAATGTAGATTTTCCTACACCAGAATGTCCAGATATCAAATTTAATTTATCTTTCATTATATTTTTTATTGAAAGTAAGTTATCATTTAAAACTGAAATAGAAATTGTTGTATATCCCGCTAATCGGTAAACTTCTTCTAGTTTTTTTTTGTTTTCTAGTAATTTACTATCATATAAATCTATTTTATTAAATAATAAAATAACTTCTATATTAGATGCATTAGCTGCAACTAAAAAACGATCTATAAAAGCTGTAGTAGTTATAGGACGATCTAATGTGATCATTAAAATTGCTTGATCAATGTTTGATGCAAGTATATGAGACTGTTTAGATAAATTAACCGATCTTCTTACAATAAAATTTTTTCTTTCTATTAATTTTACAATCATCCATCTATCTGATTCTTGTGCAATTTCAACATTATCCCCAACTACAATAGGATTAGTACTTTTTATTCCTTTGTTTCTAAAAATACCCTTAAGACCACATTCAACAATAATACCTTCTACAGTTCTTACTGTATAATTTTTTCCAGTTGTTTTAAGCACTAAAGCATTCATGAAAGCAAAAATACGATATAAATTATTTATATATAATTAAGATATTGTTCAAACTATAATTATCAATCTTAAGAATATAACTTTTCTATATCATAATATTGTATATTTATTTGTTTTTATAATTTTACAACTGATTAAAGATCTCCCATTAGATATGTCTATCAGTATTAATAAAATAAGCAAATATTATAAAAAGCAACTTGCTCTTAATAAAATATCTTTTCAAATACAAAAAGGTGAAATTGTTGGTCTACTAGGTCCTAATGGAGCGGGGAAATCTACACTTATGAAAATTCTTACTTGTTTTACGAAAGAAAATTCAGGGAATGTTAACATTTGTAATATTAATAAAGATGTTGATGAATTATCAATAAAATCAAAAATTGGTTATCTTCCAGAAGAAAACCCTTTATATACAAATATGTATATAAAAGAATATCTTTCTTTTACAGGAAATATCTATAATATACCAAATATAAAAAATCGTCTTGCTGAAATAATAAAAATAACAGGATTAACAAAAGAACAACATAAAAAAATCTACCAGCTTTCTAAAGGATATAAACAAAGAGTTGGTTTGGCTGCTGCACTGATACATAATCCTGAAATATTAATTTTGGACGAGCCTACTACAGGTTTAGACCCAAATCAAATTATAGAAATTAGAACACTAATAAAAGAATTAGCTAAAGATAAAACTGTACTTCTATCAAGTCATATAATGCAGGAAGTAGAAAAAATATGTACTAGAATTATAATTATAAACTCTGGTGAAATAGTTGAGAATGAACTAATCTCAAGACTAAAGAAAAAAAATATTAATCTAGAAGATCATTTTAGAAAATTAACCTCTTAAGCAAAATTAGATACTATTTTTTGGACATTATCTGATCTTCCCATGGTATAGAAATGAATACAAGGAGCTCCAAATTTTATCAATTCTTTAACTTGCTGTTTTGACCAGTCTACCCCTACTTGCCTTACCTGATCATCATGTTTACACTTTAAAACCTCGTCTACCAATAAATTTGGTAAATTAAGATGGAATCTTTGCGGCAATAATGTTAGTTGCTTTTTTGTTGAAATAGGTTTTAAACCAGGAATAATTGGAATATTAATATTATTTTCCCTACATAAATCAACAAAATCAAAATATTTTTGATTATCAAAAAACATCTGTGTTACAATATAGTCAGCACCAGCCTCAACCTTTTTTTTTAAAAAATGAATATCTGATTTCATATTAGCAGATTCAAAATGTTTTTCAGGGTACCCAGCAACTCCAATACAGAAGGAAGTAGGAGAAGAATTTCTTAAATCTTCATCTAAATATATACCCTGATTCATGCCTTTAACTTGAGTTAAAAGATCAGAAGCATAACGATGTCCTCCTTTTTCTGCAGTAAAATAAGTCTCAGATTTGATAGGATCTCCTCGCAAAACAAGTACATTTTCCACTCCAAGAAAATCCAAATCAATTAGCGCATTCTCAGTTTCTTCCTTGTTGAATCCACCACATATGATATGAGGAACCGTATCTACTTGATATTTATTCATTATCGCAGCACAAATACCTACTGTTCCAGGTCTTTTTCTAACAGATCTTCTTTCTAAAAGGCCATCTCCTCTTTTCTTGTATACATATTCTTCTCTATGATATGTAACATCAATAAAAGGAGGTTTAAAATCCATAAGAGGATCTAAAGACTCATATATTGAATTAATACTTTTTCCCTTGAGAGGAGGTAATATCTCAAAAGAAAATAAAGTAGATTTTGCTTTTTTAATATGTTCTATTACTTTCATTTTTTAAATATTTGATCTTAACCATTTTTCAGTTTCATTTAAAGTCATTTTCTTTCTTTTTGCATAATCTTGAAGCTGATCATCTTGTATTTTTCCCACACTAAAATACTTACTACCCGGATATGAAAAATAATAACCACTAACTGTTGCGTTAGGATACATTGACATATTTTCCGTCAAATTCACTCCTATTCTTTCAGCATTTAAAATTTTAAATATTTTTAATTTTTCAGTATGATCAGGACAAGCAGTATAGCCAGGAGCTGGCCGAATACCATCATATTTTTCTTTTATTAAATCATCATTAGTATAATTTTCAATTTTTGCATAACCCCAAATCTCTTTTCTTACTTTTTCATGCATAAATTCAGTAAGTGCTTCAGCTAACCTGTCAGCTAAAGATTTTAATAGTATCGAACTATAATCATCTAAATCCTTAACAAACTCATCTAATTTTTTTTCTATATCAATACCTGCTGTACATACAAATGCCCCCATATAATCACCTCCTTCACCAATATAGTCTGCTAGACATAAATTATGCTTAGAAGTCTTTAATTGTTGACGTAAAAAATTAAATGTTTCTATATTTTTTCCTTTTTCAAACAAAAGAATATCATCACCATCCTTACTTACTTTCCAAATTCCCAAAACAGCTTTTAATTTTAGCCAATTATTATTTTCTATGTTTAATAACATATCATACGCATCATCTAACAATTGTTTTGCATCTTTTCCATATTTAGGATCTGTTAATATATCAGGATATCTGCCTTTCATTTCCCAAGAAATGAAGAACGGTGTCCAGTCAATATAATTAACTACTTTAGATATTTCAATAGAATCAAATACAGTAACTCCAAGTTTTTTTGGCGGATCTAAATATTGTAACTTAGGATCTAATTTATATGCATTATCTCTTGCATCACTTAAAGAAACATATTGTTTTTGTTTTTTTCTTTTAAGATAATTACTCTTAATAGCTAAATATTTATCTCTTACTTCTTTTTTATATTGATTAGAATTCTTAGATAATATCTTACTAGCAACAGTTACTGATTTAGAAGCATCTAATACATGCACAACTATATTTTTAGTGTATTTATCAATTAATTTAACAGCAGTATGAACCTGAGAGGTAGTTGCCCCTCCTATCATTAAAGGAATGTTTATATTATTTCTTTCCATTTCTTCAGCCACATTTATCATCTCATCTAAAGAGGGAGTAATTAAACCACTGAGACCGATTATATCAACTTGATGTTTAATAGCTTCTTCTAATATTTTATCAGCAGAAACCATAACTCCCAGATCTATAATTTCAAAATTATTACAACCAAGTACTACGCCAACGATATTCTTTCCAATATCATGCACATCCCCTTTGACTGTTGCTAAAAGTATCTTTCCTGCTTTATTTCCTTGAGTTTTTTCTTTTTCAATAAAAGGAGTTAGAATTGCTACTGATTTCTTCATAACACGAGCTGATTTTACCACTTGGGGTAAAAACATTTTACCACTTCCAAACAAATCTCCTACTACATTCATTCCATCCATTAATGGACCTTCGATTACATCTAAAGGTTTTTCAAACTTTAAACGTGCTTCTTCAGTATCCTCTTCAATATAAGTAACTACTCCATTGATTAATGCATGAGATAGTCGATCCTCTACAGGTTTTTTTCTCCATTCTCCATCTTTTTTCTGATTCTTATTTACTCCTTTATATTCATCGGCAATATTTAATAATCTTTCCGTAGATTCTTCATCAACATTAAGCAGTACATCTTCGACTGCTTTGAGTAATTTTTGTGGAATATCCTCATACACTTGAATCATTCCAGCATTTACAATACCCATATCCAGTCCATTTTTGATAGCATGAAATAAAAAAGCAGAATGCATAGCTTCTCTTACGATATTATTACCTCTAAAGGAAAAAGAAACATTACTAACTCCTCCACTAACTTTAGCAAAAGGAAGATTTTTTTTAATCCATTTTGTTGCTTTAAAAAAATCAACTGCATAATTATTATGCTCATCTATTCCAGTAGCAACGGTCAAAATATTTGGATCAAAAATAATATCTTGAGCAGGGAAATTAACTTTTTTAACTAAAATTTCATATGCTCTCTTACAAATTCTAATTTTATCATTATAATCTGCCGCTTGTCCTTTTTCATCAAATGCCATAACTACAACAGCTGCGCCATATTTTCTAATCTTTTTTGCTTGTGCTATAAAAATATCTTCCCCCTCTTTCAAAGAGATAGAATTAACAATTCCTTTACCTTGTATACATTTTAAACCAGCTTCAATAATATCCCATTTTGATGAATCTATCATTATGGGTACTTTAGATATTTCAGGCTCTGATGCAATTAAATTTAAAAAATATGTCATTGCGGAAACACCATCAATTAATCCATCATCCATATTGATGTCTATAACTTGAGCACCATTTTGAACTTGTTGTAGAGCTACTGAAAGTGCATCTTCAAATTTTTCTTGTTTTATTAATTTTCTAAATTTAGCAGAACCCATCACATTTGTTCTTTCTCCAATATTTAAAAAATTGCTTTGAGTTGAAACAGTAAGTGCCTCCAATCCAGAAAGCTTTAATTGTAATTGATTATTAGGAATTACTCTAGGTTCATATTTTAAAGTTGATTTTGAAAATGATTCGATATGCCTTGGTGTAGTCCCACAGCATCCACCAATAATATTTACCCATTTATAATACATAAACTCTTCAATTTGATTAGCCATTATTTTAGCGGTCTCATCATACTCTCCCATTTCATTTGGCAATCCTGCATTAGGAAAAACACTGATAAAACAATTTGCTTTATCAGATAACTCCTTAATATATGGCTGCATTTTTTTAGCACCTAAAGCACAGTTAAAACCTACACTTAAAAGAGGTAAATGAGAAATAGAATTTAAGAAAGCTTCAACAGTTTGACCAGATAGTGTACGACCACTTGCATCAGTAATTGTTCCTGAAACCATAATAGGAAGTTCAATATTCTTTTCTTCAAAAACTTCTTTTATAGCAAAGAGTGCCGCTTTACAATTTAATGTATCAAATACAGTTTCAACAAGTAGAATGTCTACACCTCCATCTATTAAAGCAACTACTTGTTGTTTATATGCTAAAGAAAGATCATCAAAATTTACTTGTCTATAGGCAGGATCTTCTATATCTGGAGATATAGAAGCAGTTCTATTAGTTGGTCCAATAGAACCTGCAACAAATCTTGGTTTTTCATTTGTGGACATTATAACTGCTATATCTTTTGCAATCTTTGCAGAATGATAATTTATATCATAGACAGCAGATTCTAAACCATAATCTTTCTGAGCAATTGTAGTTCCGCTAAAAGTATTAGTTTCAATAATGTCCGCTCCTGCTTTTAAATATTCATGATGTATTGCTTTTATAATTTCTGGTCTAGTAATTGATAATATATCATTATTACCCTTTAAATCTTTGGAATGATTTTTAAACCTTGTACCACGAAAGTCTTTTTCCGATAAATTATACCGTTGTATCATTGTTCCCATAGCTCCATCTAGAACAAGTATCCTGCGATTTAATATATCTTTTATACTATTTTTCATAATAATTAAAACTTAGCAAAAAAGATTAGAGAATTTAATGGAATTCGCTCATCTTCCTCCAATTGGAGCGGGAATTAGCACCTTGCTTTTCCAAGGTTGCCAAGACATCATCGGGCCCATCCCTCAGTCTTTCTTGATAAGTCTAGTGCAAATTAAAGAGATTTTTTATTACATACCAAATCTATAGGTCTATTTTTTTTATTAAATTTGCCGATCCAAGTGGAAAGATTTGGCTTATTGCAACCACTAAAAAAAATGCTAAAATAGTATTCCTTAGTCGTTGCCAAATCAATCTACATTTTATTAATTTTAATTATTTTAAAATGTCATATTATTTTACATCCGAATCTGTTTCAGAAGGACATCCAGACAAGGTCGCAGATCAAATTTCAGACGCTCTATTGGATAATTTTCTTGCACAAGACCCCAATTCTAAAGTAGCATGCGAAACTTTAGTTACAACTGGATTAACAGTACTTAGTGGTGAAGTAAAAACAAATAGTTATGTTGATGTACAAAAAGTTGCTCGTGAAGTTATTAGAAAAATAGGATATACTAAGTCAGAGTACCAATTTGATGCTGATAGTTGTGGAGTTATATCTGCAATACATGAACAATCAGCAGATATAAGACAAGGGGTCACAGAAGGAGAAGGATTAAATAAAGAACAAGGTGCAGGAGACCAAGGTATGATGTTTGGATACGCTACTAATGAAACTGAAGATTTAATGCCTTTAGCATTAGATATCTCTCATAAAATACTTATTGAACTAGCTGCAATTAGAAGAGAAGGAAAAGAAATGTTATACTTAAGACCTGATTCTAAGTCTCAAGTCACATTAGAGTATAATGATAATCATACAGCTAAACGAATAACAGATATAGTTGTATCTACACAACATGATGATTTTGACTCCGAAAAAAATATGCAAAAGAAAATAGAAATGGATGTCAAAAACATTCTTATGCCTAGAGTATTGAAAAAACTATCTAAAGACAATCAAAATTTATTTGGTGAAGAAAAATATCATGTAAATCCTACGGGTAAATTTGTAATTGGAGGTCCACATGGTGATACTGGTTTAACTGGAAGAAAAATTATAGTAGATACATATGGAGGAAAAGGAGCGCATGGAGGTGGTGCTTTTTCTGGTAAAGACCCTTCTAAAGTTGATCGTTCAGCAGCATATGCTACACGTCATATTGCAAAAAACTTAATAGCAGCAGGTATAGCTGATAGAATACTTATTCAAGTAAGTTATGCAATAGGTGTTGCAGAACCTATGGGTGTATTTGTTGATACTTATGGTAGTACAAAGATTAATATAAGTGATGGTGAAATTGCTGAAAAAATTAAAAATATGCCATGTTTTAATCTTAAACCTGCATCAATAATTAGTAGATTAAAACTCAAAAATCCAATATATTCAGAAACTGCTGCATATGGTCATATGGGGAGAAAGCCTGAAATAAAAAAAACATATTTTGAAATTAATGGACAACTAAAAGAAATAGAAGTAGAAACGTTTACATGGGAAAAATTAGATTGTCAAAAAGAAGTAAGAGAAGAATTTAATCTTTAATATAAAATACAAAACATATTTCATAATAATGAAAAGGACATTATTATTTATCTTAATTTGTGTTAATTTTTCACTTAAAGGACAAATTGAGATGACTTATAAATCTAATAATTCTCCAAAATGGGTTCAGTTAATGTATTTGGAGAATACTGATGTAGGAAGTGTGATTGAAGAGTACAACAAGTTTTATAAGAAAAATAAATTTGTTAAGAATAAACATACTCAATACTATAAAAGATGGATTCGATCTTTAAGTAGAACAACAAATTTTAATAAAAAAAAACTAAAATCAAAAGTTAATAATCAATGGGAATGTATTGGTCCCTGGGATTTTGATAAAGACGCTAACAGTAGAAGTTATGCCCCAGGATCTGCTCACGTCTATACTGTAGAACAATCTAAAAGCAATTCCAATATTCTCTACGCGGGTACAGCTACTGCAGGAGCCTGGAAAACGGAAGATAAAGGAGATAATTGGAATTTAATAACATCTAATATTGCTTTAAATGGAGTTTATGCATTAGAGATAGATTTTATAAATCCTGAAATTATATATATTAGTGGAAACGGCAGTATATATAAATCATATGATAGTGGCAATAATTGGGCTATCATTGGAGATGCTAATTTTAATAGTGTAACTCATTCAGTTAAAGATATTAAACTAAACCCAAATAACAATCTAAATTTATTTATTGCATCTAGTGAGGGTTTGTTTAGGTCAGTAGATGGTGGAAATAACTTCACATCTGTTATGAATGGCAATTTCTTAGAAATTGAATTTCATCCAAATTCTTCTGATACTATGTATTTTATTAAACAAATAAATGATCAAACAGAGTTTTACCGATCCAATGATGGAGGTAATACATTATCATTATTTACAAATGGGTGGCCTACTCCATCTGTTGGAGAAGAACAAAAAAGAACAGAAATAGCAGTTTCACCAGCATCGCCAAATAAAATTGTTGCACTTGCTACAGGAGAAGCAAATGGAGGTAGCGGATTATACGGAATATATGTTAGCTTTGATAAAGGTGAAAACTGGACATTTCAATGTTGTGGTTCTCAACCAGCTGGAATACCTTCAACAACAAATATTAATTTGATGGGTTGGCAACCAGATGGATCTGATGATGGAGGGCAATATTACTATGATTTAGCTTTAGCGGTAAATCCAAATAATGCCGATATAATTCATGTTGGTGGTGTAAATCATTGGGTGTCAACTGATGGGGGGATTAATTTTTCGTGCCCAGCAAAATGGAGTGAACCACACAAAAAAGGATATGTGCATGCAGATATTCATGACATTAATTATTTTGGAAATGATTTATGGTTTGCATGTGATGGAGGGGTATTTTATTCAGATAATGCAGGAGATAGTATATATAAGAAACAATATGGTATTGCAGGATCTGATTTTTGGGGTTTTGGAGCTGGATTCAAAGATGGAAATGTTATGCTAGGAGGAACGTATCATAACGGAACCCTATTAAAAGATGGAAGCACATACATAAACGACTGGCTTTGCACTGATGGAGGAGATAACATTAGAGGGTTTGTTAATTTTGGTTTACCTAGAGTGGCATATAGTGACTATAATGGAAAAATTCTTTCGGGAGATAGAAATATTGATATCAATACTTTCTCATTAGCTAAAAAACCTAATGCCTCATATATCATTGGAGAATCATCTCAAATGGAATTTGACCCAAGGTGTTTTAATTGGAATTACATTGGAGAAGATTCTACCTTATGGCTATCAAAAGATAATGCTTCATCTTATTCTCCAGTTCATCATTTTGATCATAAAGTTACTTCAATTGAAGTTGCATGGAGCAATCCAAATGTAATTTATGCATCTACATGGCCCTCCTGGTGGGGAACAAAAAAACTTTGGAGATCAGATGATGCAGGAAAAAATTGGATAGATATAACTCCTACTAATATAAATGGACAGGATTGGATTCCATATGACATAACTATTAGTAGTAATGATGCACATACACTTTGGATTGCTAGATGTAGTATGTATGGTGGTGTTCAAGATGCGAAAGGATATGAAGTTTTTAAATCTATAAATGGGGGATTAAATTGGATAAATTGGAGTACTCCTACTTTAGATGATATAAATGCAACAAATATTGAGCATCATAGAGGTAGTGACGGAGGAGTATACTTAGGAACAAGAGATGCTGTTTATTATCGAAATAACTCTATGTCTGATTGGGTTATTTTTGATAATAATTTACCCAAAAGTACTACTTCTACACAGTTAATTCCTTACTACAGAGAGGGCAAATTATTTAATGGCACAAATAGATCTGCTTATCAAATTGATTTCTATGAAAATTCTGCTCCATCAGCACAAATTGCTGCAAATAAATTAGAAATTAATTGTTTAAATGACTCGGTTCAATTTGTAGATCACTCTGCAGTACGGCATAATAGTGCAACATGGCAATGGTCTTTTCCTGGAGGAAATCCAAGTAGCTCTAATTTAGAAAATCCAAAAGTTTTTTATAGTTCGCCTGGTAGTTATGATGTTAGTTTAACAGTTACAGATGCATATGGAAGTTCAACTCAAAATTATAATAACTTTATAACATATACAGACTCTGTTTACTTAATAACTAATACAGATGAATTCTATCAAGGATTTGATGCAGATATATTTCCTCCAAATGCATGGGAAACACCAGCAGCCTCATTTTCATGGCAGAGTATTGATGTTGATACTGGTATAAATTGCATACCGACTAAAGTGGCATATGTAAACCATTATTGGATAGATCAAATTGGAAAAGAAGCCTATTTAATTAGTAATAAAATAAAGCTAGGAAACGGCACATCAGCACAAAATTGGTTAGTATATGACTATGCATATTCAGGTTATGCTAGTGGATATGATGATGGTTTTAGAATTGATATTTCTACTGATTGTGGTGCAACTTGGGATTCTATTTTTGGAGCAATTGGTCCAGATTTACAAACTACTGCGTACGTAGGATCTGCTTGGTATCCTACATGTGGAAGCTGGGATACTGATAGTATTAATCTTAGTAATTGGGGACTAAATGGAGATACAATCATGATTCGTTTTGTTGCAATTAATGATTATGGAAATAGATTTTTTATGGATAATGTAAAAATTAATGGTCTAAATATATTGTCAATTAATGAATTACAAGAAATAAACAATGTTGAAGTATTTCCTAACCCATCCAAAGGAACATTTAGAGTAAAATCTAATCATAAAAATATAGAATTTGAAATATACACTACAATGGGGAAATTAATAGAAAGAGGAATTATTAATAAACCAAATAAAACAATTAGTTTATCTAATCAAAAGAAAGGAATCTATTTTATACAATTTAAAATTGAGAATAAAATAATCCAGCAGAAATTAATTATTCAGTAGTTAAATATGAATTACCTCATCATAAGCGGCTGCTACAGCTTCCATAACAGCTTCACTCATTGTTGGGTGAGGATGAATAGCTTTTAATATTTCTTCACCTGTAGTTTCTAATTTTCTTGCTACTACTGCCTCTGCAATCATTTCTGTAACATTATAACCTATCATATGACAACCTAACCATTCTCCATATTTTGCGTCAAAAACGACCTTAACAAAACCATCCTTATGTCCTGCAGCAGAAGCTTTTCCAGATGCTGAAAATGGAAACTTACCGACCTTTACTTCATATCCTTTTTCTTTAGCTTGTGCTTCAGTCATACCAACCGATGCAATTTCTGGGCTTGTATAAGTACACCCAGGCACATTGTTGTAATCTATTTTCTCTGGATTATGTCCTGCTATCTTTTCTACACAAATAATACCTTCCGCTGAAGCAACATGAGCCAGTGCTTGTGTTGGTAAAACATCTCCTATAGCATAATAACCACTTATATTTGTATTGTAATATTCATCCACAATTATCTTTCCATTTTCTGTTTTAATACCTACATCTTCAAGTCCAATATTTTCAATATTTGCAGAAATACCAACAGCTGAAAGTACTACATCACAATCTAAATTTTCTTCTCCTTTAGAAGTTTTAATATTAACCTTACATCCAGAACCTTTAATATCAACAGATTCAACTGAAGAATTTGTCATTATTTTAATACCCGATTTTTTAAAAGAACGCTGTAATTGTTTAGAAATATCTACGTCCTCTACTGGAACAATATTAGACATATATTCAACCACAGTAACATCAACTCCCATGGCATTATAAAAATAAGCAAATTCTACACCAATTGCCCCCGATCCAACAATAACCATTTTCTTAGGAGCTTGAGATAAGCTAAGCGCATCTCTATAACCTATAACCTTTTTTCCATCCTGAGGAAGATTTGGCAGTTGTCTACTTCTAGCTCCAGTAGCAATAATAATATGCTTTGCGCTGTACTCGGAGTTTTTACCATCTAACACTACTGAAATCTTATTGCCTTTTAATACTTTTCCATGACCATTAAGGACATCCACTTTATTTTTCTTTAATAAATAATCTATTCCTTTACTCATACCATCAGCAACATCACGACTTCTTTTAATAATATTTGGAAAATCAGCATTAACACCACTTACTTCAATTCCAAAATCACTAGCATGATTAATATAATCAAAAACTTGTGCAGACTTCAAAAGTGCTTTTGTTGGTATACAACCCCAATTTAAACAAATACCTCCTAAACTTTCTTTCTCTACTACTGCTGTTTTTAAACCAAGTTGCGAGGCACGTATAGCTGTAACATATCCTCCTGGACCACTTCCTAAAACAATAACATCGTAATTCATATTTTTATTTTTTATTTTAAAAAGCAAATGTAGTAAAAATGTAGACTTTATAACAGTTAATTATCACTCTTAAAATTTGTACTTTTGTTTTTTTATAAATCATGATTAATTACATTATTTCATACAAACACCCTCACAGGCATTATATTGATTTTGAGATACATACATCTACAAATGGTAAAAAAAAGATGCAGTTTCAACTAGCTGCATGGAGACCAGGAAGATATGAATTAGGAAATTTTTCTCAAAATATTCAAAAATGGCATGCTTATGATGAACATAAAAATGCACTTAAATTTTATAAAATCAGTAAAGATCTTTGGGAAGTTGATACAAGTAAAACAAAAAAAATATCAATAATTTATAATTTTTATGCAAATAAACTAGATGCAGGATCATGTTATTTAGATGAACATCAACTTTATTTAAATCCTGTGCACTGTATGTTTTATATTGTAAATAGAATTAATGAAGATTATTCTATAAAAATTAAATTACCTAATGATTATAAAATAGTAAGTTCTTTAAAACAAATGAATAATCTTTTATCTGCTAAAAATTATGATGAACTAGCAGAATCTCCTATTATTTGTTCAAATAACTTGCAATATGATTCATATATTGTAAATAATATTACTTTTCATCTCTATTTTCAAGGAGAATGTAATATAAATTGGGGAAAAATTAAAAATGACTTTAGCGCCTTTACTAAAAGTCAAATTGAACATTTTGGCTCATTTCCTGTTGATGAATATTATTTTCTTTTTCAAATAACTCCATATAGAAGTTATCATGGTGTTGAACATACAAAAAACACAGTATTACTTTTAGGTCCAGGTAATGAAATAATGAATAAACGATATGAAGATCTATTAGGCGTATGTTCTCATGAGTTATATCATACTTGGAACATTAAAGCTATTCGACCTAAAGAAATGTATCCATATGATTATACTAAAGAAAATTATTTCCGTACAGGTTTCGTGGCTGAAGGGGTCACAACATATATGGGTGATTTAATGCTTTTTAATTCCGGTGTTTTTAATTGGGAAGAATTTATTAAAACACAAAATCAAAACTTAGAAAGACATCTTATGAATTATGGAAGATATAATTTATCTGTAGCCGATAGTGGTTTTGATAATTGGCTTGATGGATATAAAATAGGAGCTCCTGATAGAAAAGTTTCTATCTATCCAGATGCAGCGCTTTGTATGTTAATGATTGATTTAGAAATTTTAAGAAATAGCGATGGGAAAAACAGTTTACACTGTGTAATGAAAGAACTTTATGAAGATTTCGCACTCAAAAACAAAGGATATTCTGAAGATGATTTTAGAAATATTTGTGTAAAATTTGGAGGACTAAAAGCAGCTAAAATATTTGAAGATCATATTTATGGAACTGAAGATTATATTCCTACTCTTAAAACTTCTTTAGAAGTTATAGGCTTAGAATTAATAGAAAAAAAGAATCCTAATCTCTCTGCTCAATATTTTGGTTTTGTTGCGATAATGGAAGATGGTAAGTTTATTATTAAAAAAGTAGAACCTAATTCTGTAACAGATAAAAACGGAATTGCTCCTGAAGATGAAATCACTAAAATTAATGAGAAAAAGATAGAAGGTAAAATATCAGATATCTTAAAAAACTGTAAAGATGAAGTGAGATTCAGGATAAAAAAGAAATTTTCAGAAGAAACAATATCTTTAGCTATTGGTAATCACTATAAACTATTAGAATTCGTTAAAAAAGAAAATGCTACCAATAAACAATGTGCTTTAAGAAAAGTATGGGGGAGCTAATTATGAAAAAAATAAAATTACATAAAGGAAAAAAATATAGTATATGCTCTTGTGGATTGAGTAAAACCCTATCCTTTTGTGATAATGAACATAGAGATTATAATGATAAAAATGGAACAAACTATAAATCAGTAAAGGTTATAGCAGAAGAAACAGTAAGTATAGACATTAACTCTTCAACTTGGAATATTAAATGAGAAAAATTTTAATCAT
>CEUK01113038.1_pt1 | contig 15909 bp, 12 predicted proteins | sample 356451 | NCBI WGS metagenome assembly CEUK01 (sample SAMEA2622843, study PRJEB7988) | marine metagenome | isolation source: saline water (ENVO:00002010), including
TCAAACAACATAGACTATAGAGACGGAATGGGCTCAAAAGAGTTGTCAGTTGATTATGCTGGTTGGGGAGTTTATGACTATGGACGAACAACATTAATAAATAATTACACGAGAATTTATAAAGGAGGTTCATGGCAAGATGATGCATATTGGTTAAGTCCTGGAAACAAGAGACACATGAATCAAGATTTAGCAAAAAATGATATAGGTTTCAGATGTGTTATTGATCATTTAGGCTATGTTTCAGGTGGTGATTATGAAGACTTTGCTAAAACAAAAAAGAAAGAATATAATAGCGAATTGTGGAAATATAAATTCCATAATAATAGCAACAAGTCTTTCAGATAATTAAAAGACAAGAAATTTTATTTAAAAACCCAAGATATCTTGGGTTTTTTAATATTACACAAAGATGCTTGATATTCAAAATTTATATAATTTATTTCTTGATTGCAATCAACAAGTATGCATTGACACAAGATTAAAAGAAGTGAAAAACTCTTTTTTTATCTGTATAAAAGGTGATAATTTTGACGGTAACAATTTTGTGGAAGAAGCTATCAATAAAGGGGCAAAATACATAATCACAAACTCAAAAAAAAAAATAGAAAGTGAGAAAATTATATATGTTGATGACACGCTTGAAGTATTACAATATTTAGCAAAAAAGCATCGACAATCAAAATCAATTCCAGTTATTGCAATAACTGGAACAAATGGTAAAACTACAACAAAAGATATTGTAAGTCACATAATGAAAGGCGATCTTAATGTTTGTAAAACTGAAGGCAACTACAATAATCACATCGGTGTTCCTCTTACATTACTAAAAATTAAGAAAAAAGACGATGTAGCTATTGTTGAATTGGGTGCAAATAAAATAGGAGACATTGAATTTTTATGTTCCATTTCCGAACCTACTCATGGTGTTATCACAAATATTGGAACAGCACATTTAAGTGGTTTTGGGAGTATTAAAAACATTCTAAAAACTAAATCTGAATTATACCATTATTTAAAAAATAATAATGGAACTATTTTTATTGATTCAAATAATTCAGAATTGATGAATTTATTTATGGGTTATAAAAAAACATATAAATACGAAACTATTAATCCAGACGATGAAACAAACTATCATCCCACATTAAAATTTTCATGTGACCCTAAAATTAATTTAAACTGGGAAGGACAAAAAATAAAAACAAAATTAATTGGAAATTATAATATAAATAATTTAATATGCGCTATAGAGATCGCTAAGCAAATTGGAATCAAAAAAACTACAATATCCAAACAACTGAAAAGTTTAGAACTAAATAATAATAGATCGCAAATAATAAATACCAAATTCAATAAAATCATTTTAGATGCATATAATGCTAATCCGACAAGCTTGAAATATGCAATTAACAACTTTATTAAAAATTCTTTTACAAAAAAAGAAAAAGCAATCATTATTGGAGACATGTTAGAACTGGGCTGTGCAAGTCAAAAATATCATCAAAACATAGTCAATATATTAGAAGATACCAATTTTGCCAAGTATATATTGATAGGTGAGAATTTTCAAAAAACTAGATGCTCTAAAAAATTTATAAAATTTCAAGACACAAGATTTTGTGAAGATTTTTTAAAAAAAAATAAAATTACCAACTCACAGATACTCATTAAAGGTTCTAGAAAAATGGTTTTAGAGAAATTAATCCCATTATTATAAGCTAGTATTTTTTAAATTTATTACTGCCCCTTTGAATATTTTTTGAATGAGCTCTTTTTTGACGACGATTCAATTTATGTTGATTTTGAGTATTATGCTGTGGAATTTTTTGTAGATTCTCTTCGCTTCCCCTAGAAGCAGTACCTACTATATGTCTTTTTTGGATGTTTTCTACAGACTGGGATTGTGATTGAGGTAAATTTGCTTTAAATAAAAATGTTATAGCATCTTTATTAATTACGTCCAATAATGTATTAAAAAGATTAAATGACTCAAATTTATATATTAATAAAGGGTCCTTTTGCTCATACACGGCACCCTGAACAGACTGTTTAAGTTCATCCATAGATTTTAAATGTTCTTTCCAATTTTTATCAATACAAGCTAAAACAACATCGCGAGTAAAAGATGTTGAAATTGAACCACCATTACTATTTATAACCTCTTCTATGTTACAAATCACACCTATTGTATTTATACCGTCAGAAAATGGTATTCTAATATTAGTAAAATTCGGATTTGAATCATATATTCTTTTAATTACCGGTAAAGCTTCTTGCTCTATGTTTAATAATTTTTGATCAAAACTATTCATTAATAATTCAGTTATTTTTAATGAGTGATGATCTAATGAATTGTCAAGTTCATTTAAATTAATTTTATCAAATACATATGGATTGGAAAAATTAATTAATAATTCAGATTTTAATTGATCTACATTCTTATTATTAATATACTTTTCTAAAATCAGAAAAATCAAATCATATATCATATTCGAAATATCAAACTTTAATCTTTCACCTAATAAAGCATTTTTTCTTCTTGTATATATAACTTCTCTTTGAGAATTCATAACATCATCATACTCTAATAGTCTTTTTCTTATACCATAATTGTTTTCTTCAATCTTTTTTTGAGCTCTTTCAATAGATTTTGTAATCATTGGATGCTGAATAACATCTCCATCTTTAAACTCCCCACCAAAACGCTTAGCAAAATTACTATCCATAATTTTTGCTATTCTATCTGAACCCATTATTCGCATAAGATTATCTTCAAGAGAAACAAAAAATTGAGAGGATCCTGAATCTCCCTGTCGTCCTGACCGCCCTCTTAGCTGTCTATCTACTCTCCTTGAATCATGTCTCTCTGTACCAATAATTGCTAATCCGCCTGCATCAATTACTTCTTGTGATAATTTAATATCTGTCCCACGACCAGCCATATTTGTAGCAATAGTAACTGTTCCAGGTGATCCAGCTTCAGCAACAATATCAGCTTCTTGTTGGTGTCTCTTTGCATTTAAAATATTATGTTTAATTTTCAGAGCACTTAACAATCTACTAATCTTTTCAGAAATATCTACAGATGTTGTTCCCACTAAAACCGGTCTATTTAAATTAGTTAAATCAACAATTTCATCTATAACAGCCTTGTACTTTTCTCTTGTAGTTTTGTAAACACGATCCTCCTTATCATTTCTAATTACTGGTTTATTTGTAGGAATAGAAACAACATCTAGCTTATATATATCCCAAAATTCTCCTGCTTCAGTTTCAGCAGTACCTGTCATACCTGATAACTTTTTGTACATTCTGAAATAATTTTGCAATGAAATGGATGCAAGTGTTTGAGTTGCATCTTCAATTTTACAATTCTCCTTTGCTTCAATAGCTTGATGAAGACCATCAGAATAACGTCTACCTTCCATGATTCTACCTGTTTGCTCATCAACAATTTTCACTTTATCATCTACGACTACATAGTCAACATCTTTTTCAAATAAACTATATGATTTCAACAATTGTGTCATTGTGTGAACTCGTTCACTCTTAACTGAATAATTTCTAATAATCTCATCTTTCTTTTTATCATCTTTGACCTTGTCAAGTTCAATGTTTATATCAGGCAATATAAAAAACATCGGATCTCCAGATGATTTTGATAAAAAATCTAATCCTTTATCTGACAATTCAACTCCTTTTGTTTTTTCATCAATGGTAAAAAAAAGTTCATCATCAATTATATGCATGTTTTTGCTCTGCTCTTGCATATAAAAGTTTTCGGTTTTTTGCAATAAAGTTTTCATCCCATCTTCACTAAGAAATTTAATTAATGCAGGTGTTTTAGGTAAGCCTCTATGAGCTCTAAACAAATGTAATCCACCATCTTTTTCATTGCCTTCTTTGATTTGTGTTTTTGCTAATAACAATTCATTATTAACCATTTTCTTTTGCTCTTTTACTAAGGATTCAATTATAGGTTTTAAACTTTGAAATTCTTGTTTATTTTCTCTCTGAACTGGCCCTGATATAATCAAAGGGGTACGTGCATCATCAATTAATACAGAATCTACTTCATCAATAATAGCAAAATTATGATTTCGTTGAACAAGACTGTCAAGTTCATGAGACATATTATCTCTTAAATAATCAAAACCAAACTCATTATTTGTTCCATATGTCACATCACATTTATATGCATTCCTTCTCTCATTAGAGTTAGGTTTATATTTATCAATACAATCAACAGTTAAACCATGAAACTCAAATAAGGGGCCCATCCATTCAGAATCTCTCTTTGCTAAATAATCGTTAACTGTAACTACATGAACTCCAAGTCCTGTTAATGCGTTTAGATAAATTGGTAAAGTTGCAACTAAAGTTTTACCTTCGCCCGTTTGCATTTCTGCAATTTTACCCTGATGTAATACTAAACCTCCTATTAGTTGTACATCGTAGTGAGTCATTTCCCATTTTTTATCTACTCCTCCAGATTGCCAATTTTGATTCCATATTGATAAATTATTTTTTATGACAACATAGTCTTTTGTTTGAGATATTCTCTTATCAAATGAATTTACACTTACTTCAAGTACCTTGTTAGTGGCAAATCTTCGAGCTGTTTCTTTAATTACACAAAAAGCTTCTTCTTTAATTTTATCAAGTGATTTATCAATGGCATCGGATTGTTCAGATTCTATTTTTTTAATTAAGTTATATAATTGCTCCTTATTTATTCTTTCAGACTCATTTTCTATTTGAGACTTAATTTTTTGAATTTTATCGTCATAATTTTGAATTACCTTTTTTAAAAATGTTTTAAATTCAATTGTTTTATTCCTTAATTCATCATTTGACAATTTTGATATCTGGTCTTCAAAATTTAAAATTTTGTTAAGAACAGGATTTAACTCCTTCATATCTCTTTGGGATTTTGTTCCAAAAAAATTCAAGATGGTTGAAAAGAAACTCATATTATTATTTGATTTTTAAGAAAACACTCTAATATTCCTCTTCATTCCAAAGAAAATCATCTGCTGAAGGGTAATCTGGCCACACTTCTTTTATTGAATCATAACTCTCACCTTCATCCTCAATAGATTGTAAATTCTCAACTACTTCTAATGGAGCACCTGATCTTATAGAATAATCAATTAATTCATCTTTGGTTGCTGGCCAGGGGGCATCACTTAAGTATGATGCAAGTTCTAAAGTCCAATATGACATAGCAATAATCTTTTCTATTATTTTGCAAATATAATTTTTTTAAACAAAAATTAAAATCTGTATTATTTATTGATCATTTGTCCATTTAATTTCCTCAATTTTATTTAAATGAGATATATACCTTGCTAATACAAAAAAATAATCTGATAATCTATTAATAAATGGAACAACAAAATAATTAACATCTGACTCATGTTGAATAGAAATAATTCTCCTTTCTGCTCTTCTACAGATGGATCTGCACACTTGAGCATATCCGGTCCAAATATCTCCACCAGGTAATATAAATGATTTTAAAGGTGGTAAACTAGATTCCATGTCGTCAATAAATCTTTCTAAACTTTTAATATCATCTAAATTGAAAACAATAGTTTTTTTATTTTGTTTTGTTGCTAAAAAAGCACCAATTGAAAATAACATCCCTTGAATAAATAATAATTCATTAAGATTTTTCTTGAATTTTTTAGAGTCAAAAGACCTAAGCAAGCCAATGAAAGAATTGAGTTCATCAATAGTGCCATAAGCTTCTATCCGTAAATTATCTTTTGATAGATTTGTTTCGCCAATGATAGATGTTTTACCTAAATCACCTTTTTTTGTGTAAACTTTCATATTATTTTTAAATATAATAGAAAGTGCGGATAGAGGGAGTCGAACCCACACGCCTCGCGGCACTAGATCCTAAATCTAGCGTGTCTACCAATTCCACCATATCCGCAAAATCAATTTATTTTATTACATACAAATCTAAAACAATTTGATATAATGAAATAACTTTTTGTAAATATATTAATTAGATTTTTTAATTATGCATTATCACAATAATTATATAGCTTTATAGTATATAATTTTGATATGTTAGAAATTAATCCGAAAAAAACACAAACTAAAGACCTACATCAATATTTGTTATCTAGTATTGCACCAAGACCAATAGCACTAGCTAGCACAATCGATAATGATGGTGTCAATAACGTAAGTCCTTTCAGTTTTTTTAATATTTTTAGCTCGAATCCTCCAATTGCCATTTTTTCTCCTGCTAGAAGAGTGAGAGATAATACAACTAAAGATACATTAGAAAATATTTATCAAACTAAAGAAGTAGTAATTAATATCGTTAATCAAAGTATTGTTGAAAAAGCCGTAATTTCTAGTGGAGATTATGCGCCAAATGAAGATGAGTTTTTGAAAGCTGGATTAACACCAATTAAATCTAAAATCATTAAACCTTATAGAGTAAAAGAATCACCTGTTCAAATGGAATGCAAGGTTAATAATATTCATGAACTTGGAGAAAATGGAGGAGCAGGTAACCTAATTATATGTGAAATTCTTCTTATTCATATTAATCCTAATATATTGGACGAGAATAGTAAAATAGATCCAAATAAAATACAACTAGTTGGCAGAATGGGTGGCAGTTGGTACTCAAAAGGTTTTGACAATAGCTTATTCCAAGTTGACACAAAAAAATAATATTAATGCAATTATCAAAAATCGTAATAAAGTAGATATACTAATATTTTAATTCTAATATAACTATGAATAAATTATCAATTAAAGGTTCCTTAATTAAGAAAAATAATAAGGAGAGTATTGAAAGTAAAGATGGTAAACAATGGACAAAACAAACTTTCATAATTCAAACTGATTCAGAATATAATAATCAAATTTGTTTTCAATTATTTGGAGAAGACAAAATTCAACTTCTTGAGTCACATAACGAAGGTGATGAAATAGAAGTCTTTTTTAATATTTCTTCAAGAGAGTATAATAATAGATATTACCATAATATAGATGCCTGGAAAATAGATACTGCTAGTGAAATAGATCAAAATAAAAATAAAACTGAAAATCATTTAGATGAAGAGGAAGATAGATTACCTTTTTAATTAGTAATTATGATTGATAAAATTGAAAGTATTATAAAAAACACACTACCCAGTCCCTTTTCAATTGCTATAATTTTAACTATTCTTATTGTCGTATTATCAACCCTACTCACTGACAACTCATTTATAGACACCCTTAATTATTGGGAAAAAGGACTTTGGAATCCCCCTCTGATGAACTTTGCAATGCAAATGATGCTAATGCTTGTCTTAGGTTATGTAATTGCATTATCAAGATCTTTTCAAAAAATTACAAATTTAATAACTAAATTTTGTAACAATACTTCTCAAGCAGCAGCTTTAGTTGCATTTACAACTATAATTGTAAGTTTTTTCAATTGGGGATTAGGCTTAGTATTTGGAGCTATTTTAGCTAGAAAAGTGGGGGAACATTCTCTAAAAAATAATATCAACTTAAATTACCCTTTGATTGGTGCAGCAGGATATTCAGGCCTAATGGTCTGGCATGGAGGTATTTCTGGTTCAATTCCGTTAAAAATTGCTGAAAAAAATCACTTTTCTGAAATTATTACAAACCCAAAATTACTTGAGAATTTACCATTTAGCGGTATTAATTTTTCAGAAACTGTATTCTCTTCAATGAATATTTTTACAAGTCTAATTCTTATCATTATTGTTCCTACAAGTCTTTTTTACATTGGTAAATTAAAACCAAATGGAGCAAAAATTAAATTTGAAAAAAGTCAAAAGAAAAAAACAAATGAAGTTATTGTAGGCGCTGAAAAAATAGATTATTCATTTTATTTTTCTAAAATAGTTGGTTTAGTAATTTTACTCATTGCTATTCGCAAAGCAATTTTTGCGGAATCATTATCGTTTATAAATCCTAATTTTGTGAATCTTTCTCTATTTGGAATAGCAATAATTTTACATGATCATTTTAACAGTTTTCTCAATTCTGTTCAAGAAGCAATAAGTAGTGCGAGTGGTATACTTATTCAATTTCCTTTATATTTTGGAATTATGGGTGTTATGACTAAAAGTGGTCTTGTTAATATATTTGCTGATTTTTTTGTAACTATTTCCAATCAAACTACATATCCAATATTTACAATGTTAAGTGGCGGTTTAGTTAATATTTTTGTGCCAAGTGGTGGTGGTCAATGGGCTGTTCAAGGCATTATTGTTTTACAATCAGCTGTTGATTTAAATCTACCTATCGCTAAAAGTATTATGGCATTGGTTTATGGTGATCAATTAACAAATATGCTTCAACCATTTTGGGCATTACCCTTACTTGGAATTACACAACTAAAAGCAAAAGAGATACTTCCTTATTCACTAGTTTTATTTTGTATTGGTTTAATTATTTTTACTGCATCTTTACTTATTTTCTAATTTTGTATCAAGACTATCTCTTAATGAATTTCCTAATAACATGAAAGAAATAACAAGTATTACAATGCAAAAACCAGGTATTAATGACAAATATGCTTTATCCATAATTATAAAAGCATAATGATCTTTAATGATCATTCCCCATGATGGTGTAGGAGGCTGAACACCAATTCCAAGAAAACTTAAACCAGATTCAAGCAATATAGAAGTAGCAAAATTTGCAGCAGAAATAATAATTATAGGATTTATAACATTAGGCAAAATATGTTTCCACATAATTTTATAATTACTTAAACCAAATGATTTTACTGCCTCAATATATGGAAGTTGTGATATTTTCAAAACTTCACCCCTAGTTACTCTAGCTACTTCAACCCACATTGTTAAACCTACAGCTACAAAGACTTGCCAAAAGCCCTTACCTAAAACAAAAGTAATAGCTATTACCAATAAGAGAGTTGGTATGGACCATACAACATTTATTAACCAACGAACAAAAAAATCTACATTGCCGCCATAGTATCCACCTATCATACCAATAAAGACACCTAAAACAATTGAAATAATGACTGAAATAAAACCTACTGAAAAAGAAACTCTTGTACCTAATACAACTCGACTTAATAAATCTCGGCCATATTTATCAGTTCCAAGTAAAAATGTTCTTGTTTGAACAAAAGAACCATTACTATCTAAATATAGATCATTTAAATTTATTGATTTGAAAACGGAGGAATTAGTTCCAAACAATGAGTAAAATAATTTATCATCTTCAATTTTATAATCAACAATTGGAATAGACTCATATGTTCTTGGATATCCAAAGAAAAAAGAGTTTAAATTATTTTTTCTTTGAATAAATATGTCTTTCTGAATTAATAAAAAATTTACAGTAAAACCAGGTTTTTGTTTAGCAATTGATAATTGTATGCTATTAGCATTAGGAGTCTTATCAGGAATTATTTGGTAAGAAAAAACAGCTAGTACAAAAAAAATACAAATTAAAATAATAGCAAAAAATGAAATTTTATTTGATAAAATCTTTTCTATAACAATTCCATTTAAAGACTTATTTGATTTCATTTGATTATGAATATAGTAAATATAGTTTTGCTATTTACTATATTTATATGAATAATGAAAAAAGATAAAATTATACTTGGAATAGATCCTGGAACTAATATTATGGGCTATGGTGTAATTAAAAAATCTAATAAAAAAATTGATTTTTTATGTTTAGATGTTGTCTTACTCAGTAAGATTAAATCTCACCAATTAAAACTAAAAAAGATCTTTGAAACCACTAATCAAATTATAGATACTTATCGTCCTGATGAAATAGCTATAGAAGCACCTTTTTATAGTAAAAATGCTCAATCAATGCTTAAATTAGGTAGAGCACAAGGTGCTGCTATCATTGCTAGTGTAGTAAATCACATTCCAATCACAGAGTATGCGCCTAAAAAAATCAAAATGGCTATCACAGGCAAAGGACAAGCTTCAAAAGAACAAGTTGCAGGTATGTTAGTCAACATGCTTAAACTTAAAGAAAATCCGAAACACTTAGATGCCACAGATGGATTAGCAGCAGCAGTATGCCATGCAATTCAACAAAATCACCTAGTTTTTAATTCGAAAACAAGTTGGCAACAGTTCATTAAAGACAATCCTAAAAGAATCAAATAATAGTAAAGAAATAAAATCTTATTTTTTTTGACAAAAATAGGTAATTAATATGACTGTCTTAGATTTGCAATAATGTATTACTAATGTCTATAGACATTCTTTCTATTTCTTCAGATGATATATCAACTTTATTAGAAAAATTCATATCAGAAACACTATTAATAGGGATCAAATGAACGTGTGCATGAGGCACTTCAAGTCCTACAACACTTACCCCTACTCTATTACATTGAATTGTTTTTTTAATACCCTTAGAAACAACCTTAACAAAGTCCCATAACTTGTTATAAGTGTCATCATCAAGATCAAACAAATAGTCTACTTGTTTTTTAGGGACAACCAAAACATGTCCTTTAGCTATTGGATTAATATCCATAAAGGCAATGGCAAAATCATTTTCTGCTACATTAAAGGATGGAATTTCTTTATTTATTATTTTACTAAATATACTTTTCAAATTTTTAGGATTTAGAGATAGAAATGATTTCAAATTTAATCACACCAGAGGGGACGCTGATTTCAGCTATTTCACCAGCCTTCTTTCCAAGCAAACCTTGTCCAATAGGTGAAGAAATAGATATTTTTTTTGAAGCAACATCTGTCTCAGATTCAGGCACTAAACTATACACTATGATAGCTCCATTTGCCAAATTTTTCATCTTAACCTTGGAATAAAGTAAGACCTTGTCAGTAGCAATTTTTGAAGTGTCAATAATCCTGGCTAAAGCAATTTTAGATTCAAGCTTAGAAATTTTCATTTCAAGAAGGCCCTGAGCTTCTTTAGCCGCATCATATTCTGCATTCTCAGATAAATCTCCTTTATCTCTTGCTTCAGCAATTTGTTTTGAAATATTAATCCTTTCAAAAGAAACTAATTGATGAAGCTCTTCTTTTAATTTATTTAAATCTTCTTGACTATAATATACAATTTTTGACATATAAAAATATCTTTCAGTCCCTTATAAAATGGGTAAATTAATTAATAAAATTTAGTGAATTATAAAATAATTCTAGCACCAATTGTGTGCACAGATGATAATGGATCTGCTGGTCTATAAGAATAATCTAAACCAAATTTTGTTCCATTTTTTGTAGGTAAATCAACTGAAAATCCTGCTGACATACCTTGAAAAGCGGTTGTTGATCCGCTATTAAAACCATCTAATATGCCATCTTCATAACCATATCCCCCTCTTAATGAAACCAAATTTTTCCAAGAAAATTCTAAACCAGTTAAAAACTGATCTTTAGAAAAAGAATTAGATACAAAGGTTTCAGATAATGTAATTCTAACATCATCATTTAAATAAAAATCATATGATCCACCAATATTTAACAATGAGGGCAATTCAAAAGTAGCAGATCTAATTTCCATAGTCATATCATAACCATTAGTTCCTGTAACCATCACATCATCTCCATCACCATTAAACCCCATTCTTGGACCTATATTCCTTAATGCAATACCAAACTTCGCTTGACCTTTTTCACCAGTTTCATAATGAACTCCTGCATCCATTGCAAGCCCATTAGCTGCTAACTCTGCAACAGACTCAGAAATTAATTTTATACTAATACCAGCTGACATATTAAAAGTGAATTTTTTAGAATAAGAAAGAGCTAAGTTCATAAACTGTGGTCGAAATGTTCCTATACCACCATCAGGATTATCATATGTAGTTCGTTCTATTTCACCAAAGTCTAGCGACATAATTGACAATCCCATCACACCTGTATCACCTACCTTTTGTCCAAAACCAAAAGCTTGAATAGATATATCTGCAAACCAAGAAGAGTGAGCAAAAGTGATTTCTGTTCCTTCAATTCCTGTTAAACCAGCAACATTTAAAAAAACACTCTCTAAACCTCTAGCAGAAGCAGTATTTGCACCAGCCATACCTGAACTTCTGGCCCATGGATTAATTAATAATTCAGAAGCTCCAGCTTGACCTGTACGTATATCTCCAGTTGTTCCCTCTTGTTGAGCAATTAAGTTAGTTGAAAGTAAACTAAACAAATAAATAAGTAATATGTTTGGTATCTTTATTTTCATAAATATTTTTTTATTGATCATATAATAACTTTAGAAACTATCTAAATCAGTTGGTCTCAGTGCACCGAACCACTTTAATACCTTTTCTCCAACTTCACCTGCATCAACATGAATAATGTAAACACCTGATGCTATTGGAATATTGTAATTGTTTTTCAAGTCCCATTCAAAATGTGGAATATCATTATCTTTTTCTACTTGCTTGATTAAATTACCATTGACAGTATAGATAGAAATTGTACACTTTCTTGGTAAGTTAGTAATCTTAACTCGGTTATCAACCTGACCAGTTTCATATCCAGACATTCCATAATATGGATTTGGAACTATATTAACTTCTTTTAAACCTTCTCTTTTTGTATCCATATCATCTAGACGAGTTAAAACATCAGTAGTATTAAATCTATAATATGGGTATCCATGATTAAGTAGTGTATCTGCAATAAGAGTTGTATCTCCAGAAATTGGATCTATTTCTAATGATGAACCTTGAGCAAATCCAGTTTCTCTATAACCATATTGCTCATGTACACGAGCTCTAATTACAAGCTCTTCACTTAACCATTCTTGATTAGGATTTTTAAGCCAATTCCCCACCCACATAATATGTGGAATTACTCTTCGTTTTCTTGCATTACTCCAAGAAGAGTAATTAACATAATGTGGATTATCTTGTTCATTTGAACCCTCATATTCAGTGTTTAAAACATACACAACATGTCCCCCATTCATTGAAACAACATTGCTTGATACTTGTAAATTAAAAATATTGTCACCTTCTTGACCAAAATCTAAAAGATATGGACTTGGATCATATATCATATTTCTAGTATAATTAGGATTTGCAATTGCATGAGCAGAAACTGTATCAATTAATGCCGAATTTTCAGAGAACATTAAATTCAGTCTTCTACCAGTTGATACATTTACTGCATATCCTGGAAACCATCCCCAACCTCTTAATGTATCACCATCTTCATTAAGTTTAAATTCTTCAACTCCCATTTTATCAACACTATAATCTAATCTTAGATCCCATTTCTCTTCACCATGTTCACCAGTTTCATCGACAACATCCCAATATGCATTACTACTAGTATTATATGGCCAAGCAAAACCATTAGATTGATCAGTCGGAGGATATGTTGGATCTCCAGTCCAAGTCATAGCCGCTTCAGATAAATCTAAAACTGGGCATCTAGTCCATAAGGATGTATCGGATGTCAATACTACATCAACATTTATTAATGCGTCTAAACTACATTGGTTTTTATAATTATAAAAAGCGAACCCTCCACCAATTGTATCTATTGAATGAACAATATTTCCTGTTGTAGACTCCGACTCGCGTCCTTTAAAATCAACACTAACTAACTTATATGGTACTAACCATTGATTTTCATGAACTTCATTTGGATCTAATGGTCTTTGTTGTAACGAATTTCCTGCCTGATTTAATTGAGTTCCATCTGCATTTATATCTCCATAATTATGATACGGAGCTGTTGTTTCTGTACTTTCAGGGTATGATCTTGATCCCGACCTGACCCAATCTAATGGTCTAACCCACGGAATAAATTCCCAAGGGGCATTTCCAGCGTCACCAAAAGCATCTAAGTCAGGTGTGTTATATAACCATAGATTGTTAACTGCAGCTGTATATTCATCACCTGCTAAAATGTCAGATAAAGAATTTGGTGATTCAATTTGACCTTCAGAGGGAGTTAATCCATTCCAAATAATGTCACTAATTTCACTATTTGTTATAGAAAACCATCCACTACATGTTAAACAACCTAAATCATCTAATTGACCGGATTCTAATGAAGGAACACTTTTAAAAGTAATTCCTAGTCCTAATTCAGGAATTATTTGTTGAGCATTATCAACTAATGTATTTTGAGATTCATAAACCTTAGATTCACCATTTTGTATTTTAGTCAACTTCCACTTTGCATTTGTTATAATACTATCTGCATATGCATGATTTCCAGTTGATGCAAAATCATCATGATGATCGGTTTCACTAGTTTCAAAATCTACTAATTCAAAAATAAATTCAGCATCAGGGACAGATAGAGGATCAACAACACTTATTAAAATCGGAGACATATTTAATCTATACTCAAGTATATCAGTATGATAATAATGATCTCCATTCTCATCTTCAAAACCTCTAGCAATAGCTTCTCTTGTTTCATTTGTAATTTCTAAAAAACTACCACCGTTTCCTCTACCACTGTAACCCTCTTGCGCCGGAATTGTTCCATATGAAGCTTGAGGAGTATCACCAAAAGACTCTATTTTATGTGGTATGATAGTATAAGTTTTTATATTTTTTCTACCTGCTAAATATGGTTTTTTCTGACCAACATTGCTAGGAACAAACTCATTAGAACTATCAAATGGATTTTCTGGTGCATATGGAATAAACTCGTTGTAAGCGTATGCAATAGCCATATAGTAATATGGCTTATTATTAACAAGAGTTTTATTACCAGTTGCAAACTTATCCTCAGTAACGATAAAAGAGTTGTTAATACCAGAGTTAGCAGCACTTAATGTCATATTTTGTGGTAAGTAAACACCTGGTCCAATGTTATCAGCTGGACTGTAATTCACTAAATTAGCTATAGGAGAAAATGTTAATTCTGTTCCATCTACGTGAGATTCAACAGCCTCTAAAGTAAAAAAAACTTGGCCGTCAGAACAAAGATAATTTTCAACATCACATTGGTATATTAAAAATGCTTTATCAGGATTATACAAGTCAGCAGCTGTCACTGTTTCATCCCTTAATTGAAATACTTGATATCCCTCAAACTTATAATTTTTATCAATATCTACATTTTCAAATAGTCCATCACCATCAGGATCAGATAGCACATCTGAAATAAATGGATCAAATTCTTCATAACTATTTGCATAATTATTTGATGTCTCAGAATTTGTGAGATTAATAATTATTTTTTGATCAAGTTCTACGAAATTAATATCAGGGGCACTAGGACCATCGATGACTTCAAAACAAATATCAAAAAGAGTTTGAGCTTTAGCATCAGCTGTTTTCATTAATTCAACAGAAGCAAAATTATCTCCTTCTGATGCTCTTGCCCATACAACACCTGTAGTAATGTAATTAACTGCACCTGGCTCCAATGTAAAAGGGCCTGAAGATTGTAAAAATCTTCTATCAGCTGGATCATTTCCAGCGGTTAACTCTGTCCAAGGGTTATTTGGATTATCAGGATCTGTATCATCAGGAAACATAAAATTACACTCAGGGTTATCAGGCTCCCATCCTGTACCTCCGTATGTCATTTTTTGTCCATTTTTCCATATACCTCTCAAATATCCATAATAATGAGAAGCATTTTCTGGGTTTCCATAATCCGAGAAATCATTATTATAATAAACAAATTTAGACATAATGATTTGCTCAAAAGGTTCATCTATTAAACCATCTTTATCATTATCAATTCCATCACCAACATCAGCAAGTGGTCCCCTAAAGAAATCAACACCTATCGCTGGTGGAGGGTCGTCAGACTCATAATTATATCCTGATGAACCTTCGTCTTCTGCATCACCATTATAACAATAACCAAGGCCTAGACTAACATCACATCCTACATAATCATCCAAATAATTACCTAAATCAGGATCTACCCATTGACCAAAGTATGTTTC
>CEUK01049148.1_pt1 | contig 15876 bp, 14 predicted proteins | sample 356451 | NCBI WGS metagenome assembly CEUK01 (sample SAMEA2622843, study PRJEB7988) | marine metagenome | isolation source: saline water (ENVO:00002010), including
TCCATATCACGAAGACGGGGGACTAGTGGGGTTTGTATGTATGGGGATTCCCCTTACATTAGTTGGATTGTTTTGCTTCTTATTATGGTGGGCCGGCGTAATCAAAGAACGCCTGCGCGTGCAGCACAGTAGGGATCGACTGGTCTACCAGGCTACGCTTTTGGGGCTCGGGTTCCCTCCGCTTAGGGGGCTCGGGCTCCTCTCCGAGAAGAGACGCCTCTCAGAAGCAGTTTACCTCGAGACCGACAAAGATGGGGACGATGCAATGATCCACGGCCGCTCAAGCGAGGGGGTGGAGTGGGAACTTAATATCGAAGTCTTGGTTTGCGAATTGGCGGAACCCGAGAATCCATACAACCCCCCCTACCAAAAAAAGGCGAGAGAGATAGCGGAAGCAATTGGCATTGAGTTCCGAACAGAGTGACCGAACTCTCTGCGCTGCCTTTGCCAGCGACGGAATGATGAGTAAGGTCCCATTCGCAAGGCTGTGGACCGACATCCAGGTGGAGGCACTTTTGTTGTCAATGCGACCCACGAACCCATCCAAGAGGTGGGGCTTCCACCTTCCAAGAGTCATTTGATTCGATGGCTACTGATGGCTGCTCAGAGCGATGGAGTGACACGGATTACCAACGTGAATGGAGCGGCCTTCGATGCCTGCTCCATGCGAGACGCATTGATTCAATTGGGAGTTCGAATTGATGTTGAGGCCCACACATGGACCGTGCATGGAGTTGGGGTCGATGGGTTCTCAGTACCGACGGAGACCCTCGACCTACACAACTCGGGTACGGCATTCCGCCTGCTTTCTTTTGCCTGTTTACGCAATGGAGAGGCGATTTCGATCACCGGAGACTCGACTTTGGATTCACGAATTGATCGTCATTTCTGGGAATCATTGGGAGTTCAGGTAGAATTTCCATCGGAAAAACAGAATCTACCCTTGAGAATTCAAGGCCCGTTTAACCAAAATCAACTCACAATCGACGGTAGTAAAACAAGCCAGCATATTTCAGCAATTCTACTTTCGATGCCAGCGAGGAAAAAAGCGCTTGATTTGACTATAGAAGGCGATATAGTGAGCCTAAGGCACGCTCAACTTTCATTTGACATAGCAGCGAAATGTGGCTCAGAAAATCAGCTTGGAGATTGGCATTTACAACCTTGGAAATGTGAGGCACCATCAAATGTCGACATCCCATTCGATGCATCCCATATCTCGTTTTGGAAACTATACGAAATATTGCATAGCACTTCACTCCAGATCCCCCTCGTTTCAACGAATGACTCGATTGGTGCAGAACTTCTACAAGATATTGACATCAACAAAAATCAAGTCATCGATTTGTCCCGAGCCAATGATTTGATCACACCACTGGCTGCGGCCATGGCATTGGGCGGAGGGGGGACGATTACGGGGGCCGGTCATGCAAGACACAAGGAAACCAATCGAATCGAACAAACAGCAGCAATGCTTGCTTCATTTTCAATGAATGTAGAGTGTACGATGGATGGACTGTCGATTCAGGGCGGACAACTTCCCAAGTCCCCAACATCGACTGTCCCAACATTTGGAGATCATCGTATGCAGATGACTGCAGCTGTCTTGGCAACAAAGGTCGGTGCTGAAATTGAAGGTAGAGAATTGCATCAGGTCTCATTCCCTGATTTCCTGAGATTCCTTCAGCCGTGACGGCCGAAGTGACCGTCCAATTTATCCAGACTCATTCGAAGAACGGTGGGGCGACCGTGTACGCAGGCCCATGGATTGTGGATGGTTCGCATGTCTGCAAGTAAACGTCGCATTTCTGCTAAAGACAATTGCTGGTTCGCTTTCACAGCTCCTCGACAGGATTTCATGAAGGCAACCTCGTCTGCAAGACTCTCTACCGTCTCCAATCGTTGGGCACCGGACTCCAATTCAGAAAGTACGTCTGAAATGAAAGATTCCAATCGTTCACTACCAAGGAGCAATTGTGGAATCGCAATCAGGTTAAGCTCCTCATCAAATGCAAATCCAATCTCGCTCATCTTTGCTCGATTCGCACGCAGAGTTTCTGATTTTGATGCGCTGAATTCCAATGCGATTGGTGCAACCAATTCCTGGCTTTCCCATGACGTCATATTGCTTCGAAGGCGTTCGTATCGAACTCGCTCGTGAAGGGCATGCTGATCGATAATGAACAACTCATCCGCACCTTGTGCAAGAATGTATGAATCTGCAAATTGAGCCAATGGAACCATCTCGGGAATGTCCGTAACTTCGGCCTCCAAAGGACTTGGTTCAGAGAGTGGAGATACACTGTGTTCTCCCGTACACCAGCGGTGTAAATCACGCTCTGCACTGGAAAGTGCAGGTGCGATTTTTTCAATCCCTAAATCAGGAAGAGTTTGCTGAACAAGTGGTGACTCACTTACCTTTATTTCTGCTTTTTTTACAGGCTTTTCTACCGGCCCAGCATAGGTGATTCGAGTCTGAGCGGATTGAGCCCAAACAGGCAATGGCTGGTTGTCCTTCTTTGGAGATTCAACCGAGACTGAAACCGATTCAATCGGACTGGTATCAGGTGTCATTGAGCCTGTGGGCAATTCAAGCAATGTATGTTTGATGGCACGCTCCAAGCGTTCCAACACCCGCCAAGAATTCTTGAGGCGTACCTCTCTTTTGGTGGGGTGAACATTGACGTCGACTTCATCGGCCGGGAGATCCAATTGCAGCACACAAATCGGATGCCGCCCCACCATCAATCGAGTATGGTATCCACGCCGAATCGCCTGTGTGAAAGGAGAGTTAGCCACTGGCCGTCCGTTGATGATAATGTGAATTTCATCCCCCTTGGAACGGTTCAATTCAGGCGGAGAAATCCATCCGGACCATTCCTCATCTCCTGGTGCATTGGCATCTTCTTGGGAACAACGGAGTGGAACCAATTGTTCAGCCGATGCTCCAATCAAATCGAATAGACGATCTGTAGCTTCAACTCCAGGTGGTGTTTCCAACACAATTCGCCCATCGATACTGACTGTGAATCCAACGCTGGGGTTGCAGATTGCCTGTGCCACGACAATGTCAACGATGGCCGAGGATTCTGTAGCAGGACGCTTTTGGAAGGAGAGTCTAGCAGGAATATTGGCGAACAAATACAAGACTTCGATGATGGTGCCCGGTGCCATTCCAGTCGGCTCAACGGAGCCCTTTGTACCATCACTCACTGTAATTGACATACCATCAGAGTCTACCGTTCGACTTGATACCGTGAGCTGACTGACCATGCCGATGCTGGCTAGAGCCTCCCCTCGAAATCCAAGTGTGTGAATGGCACTCAAGTCGGTCGCAGTCGACAGTTTACTGGTAGCGTGACGAGTGACGGCCAACTCCAATTCTTGTGCGGCAATCCCTCCACCATCGTCAATTACAGCAATTCGATCAAAACCACCTCGATCGATTTCGATTCGAATTCGAGATGAACCGGCATCAATGCTATTCTCAACCAATTCCTTGACCACCTGTGCTGGGCGTTCAACAACTTCTCCGGCCGCGATATGACCAATTGTATCATCGTCCAATTGCACAATGGGCCGACGATCGTCTACGGTTACAGTCATGTCATTCCTCCAACCATTCGTGCCTTTCTTTCAGCATACTGCGCAATTCGTAAATCAAATCCATCGCATCCCGTGGACTGAGCATGTCTGGGTCTACCTCAGACAAACGATTCTCCACTTCAGATGCTTTTTCCACAATCCGAGTGGGCGGACTTCGACTCCATCCGAAGAGTGAAGATTGTCCAGCCTCTCTCTGCAAGGGAACACCACCTTCACCCGCACGGGCCCCCTGTGCTTGTGATTCAAGGAATAAGAGCAGGTCTCGTGCACGTTCGACGACCGGAGTGGGCAGTCCTGCCAAACCAGCCACCTGTACACCATAGGAATCATCACAAGGACCTTCAGCGATGGTATGTAGGAAAGTGATTTCACCGCCTGAATCTGCAATTTGAACATGGATGTTGTGCAGTCCAGGGACTTCATCAGCCAATCCGACCAGTTGATGGTAGTGAGTTGCGAAGAGCGTACGACATCCGATTCTTCTAGCGATATCTTCAGTGACCGACCAAGCGATTGCGAGGCCATCAAAAGTTGAGGTCCCCCGACCGATTTCATCGAGAAGAACCAGACTATTTGGCGTCGCACGACGTAGGATGTGTGCCACTTCAATCATCTCCATCATGAAAGTAGAACGGCCGCGACGAAGGTCGTCGTGAGCCCCCACTCGTGTAAAGACACGATCGACCAATCCGATTCGAGCTTTCGTGGCAGGAACATAGGAACCGGATTGAGCGAGAATCGAAATTAAGGCAGAAGTGCGCAAATAGGTCGATTTACCACCCATATTGGGACCCGTCAGTAGCAAGAAGCGTCGCTTCGCATCAAAGCGCACATCATTGGGTACAAATCGACCATCTGCCTCGAGCACGGGATGTCTTGCTCCAGAAATGTCCAATCGATCATCGCTCACAATCTGTGGTCGCGTCCATGAACGCTGTCTAGCATGATGAGCGAAGGAAGTCAAAACGTCCACTGTCGAAACTTTTCGAGCTATTTCAGACAATATATGCGTAACAGCCTTGACCTCATCACGGAGGCTACAGAATAGTTTGAATTCAATGGCATTGGCACGGCTGTCCGCAGTCAAGATGATTTCTTCCCACTCTTTCAATTCAGGAGTTACATAACGTTCAGCATTGGTCATTGTTTGCCTTCGAATCCAATCTTCTGGGACTTTGTCCAAATGGGTTTTTGTTACCTCAATGAAATAACCAAATTGCCGATTATACTTGACTTTCAGGCTTGGGATGTCAAGTTGTTCACGCTGAGTACTTTCTAACTCAGCGAGCCAACTGGTGCCCTTCCCTGCCTTGGTTCGAAGATCGTCCAATTGTTCGTCATAGCCCTCTCGGAACAAACCACCATCCCGAATTAATGCGGGCTGCTCAGGACGCAAAGCATCCTGTATAACCTCCTTCAATGATTCGAGTTCGCTTAATCCCGTTGCGCAATCGTTCAACAGAACATCATCTGATTCCTGAAGCAGTGCTTGCAATGTCGGCATTCGTGAAAGACAATCGCAAATTGCCAACAAATCTCGACCATTTGCACGGTTGTAAGCCAATCGAGTCGAAAGGCGTTCTAAATCTCGCATCGCTTTGAGACTCACACGAATTTCTCGCAATCGTCGATTTGCATTGACCAAACTTCCGACTGCAGCGTGGCGCATCTCAATTTCGGAGGCATCCAATAACGGCCTGAGAAGCCATTCCTTGAGGAGACGCCGCCCCATCCAAGTTTGTGTTGCATCGATGGCCTGAAGCAAACTACCGACCTTTTCTCCGGACAACGTTTGGACCAATTCGAGGTTGCGAAGAGTGGTTTGATCCAGAAGCATATGATTTGCATCGGCACCAAGATGGATTTCACGGAGTGGAACCGCGTCAACAAGATGGAGTTTGGACAAGTATGCTGTGGCCAATCCAGCAGCTTCCATGGCCAAGGGCCTAGAGTCTAAGTCAAGGCTTCCTAAGTCACTCATTTCAAGCACGTTCCTCAGGGCTTGAAGACGACCCTTGCTCGGCAAATCATGGATACTTAGTACAAGACCGTCAGTTTCTCGAAGAAGGCCAAGAATCGCCTCCTGCTTCGAATCCTTTCCACTCATGACCAATTCTCTTGGCCCCCAACGTAGCAATTCATCACGCAATCTTTCAAATCGGTCATTTCCTTCAAACTCAGTTGAAGATGCACGACCACTTGATGGATCCATGACCGCTATGCCGAGAGCATCGCCTTTGAGAACAACTGCTGAAAGTAGCGCACTACCGTCTTCACCAATCAATTCTTCTTCGTAAAGAGAGCCTGGCGTATATACCCGAGTCACAACACGTCGGAGAATTTTCTCACCGGGTTGCAATTCATCAGCCTGTTCACACAAAGTCACCTTGTACCCTGCCCGCAACATCCTCTGAAGATAACCCTCGACCGAATGCCAAGGAACGCCAGCCATCGGTACAGGATTGTCACTATTCTTGTCACGGCTGGTCAAGGTGATCCCCAAGACCTCTGAAGCGGCGACTGCGTCCTCATAGAACATCTCGTAGAAGTCACCCATTCGGAAAAACAGAACCGTATCTGGATGCTCGGCCTTGATTTCCGCATACTGGTCCAGCATGCTCGGTCCCTTGGCCATGGACTTGACCAACCTTTGAGGCGGCCTATGAATCACGCGGCTCGTTCACTACGTGAACGCCGATTCGCTTTGAGGAAATTACCATGTCCCTCTGGAAAGGCCATCGATTCATGGGACGACAATGGTGGGACAATGCCCCCACACATGGCCTTCTCGTTCTAGTCGCAGCTATCTGGGGTCTTGGATGGGTTGCAGGGCGAGTTGTTGCACTGGAAATTGAGCCTGCTACAGCGGCTTGGTTACGTTATTCCATTGCATGTATCTGTCTTTTTATGTACTTGTTCTATAGAAATGGGAGTAGAGAAAATACTGATTTGGCGACACGAATGCAATTGCCGGTGCGTGGAGATCTTCGTCGATTGTTACTGATTGCTTTTTTTTCGACCCTACTGTATCAATTGTTCTTCATGACCGGTATGGCGCGAACGGCAGCCGGTGATGCAAGCCTGATTGTCACTCTGAATCCCGTATTTACGGCCATTCTTGCAGTACCCATGCTGGGTCGCCGTATGACTCTGCGCCTCGCAGGAGGGCTTGCAATCGGAGCAACAGGAGTGGCAATCGTGACCGGTTGGTCTCCAAATGTAGACATTCCCACTGCAACACGCATTGTTGGAGACATCCTGATTATGTTTGCAGCTGCTTCATGGGCCACCTCAACCAACCTTGTGAAAGGTCTATTAGAGCAACAACAGAACCCTTCTCATCGAACACAGAATCCTCTTTCCATTATCGTTTGGTCCTCTTTCTTTGGTTGGCTTATGCTATCTCCATTCGTTGGTTGGGAACTGTGGTATTCGGGATGGACCACTCCCACAATCGAGATTTGGTTGTGGATTGTATTCCTGGCGGTTTTTTCAACGGTCATCTCCTACGTCTGGTTCGCTCAAGGAATCGATCGAATCGGCCCAACCGCTTCATCCACGTACGTATTCTTGGTTCCCGTTTTCGGTATTATTTCAGGATGGGCCATCCTTGGCGAACGGTTGGGGTGGAGTCTCGCGATAGGGTTTGTTCTCATCCTCATCGGTGTTCGTATGGCACAAATTGAATCCATTGAAAAATGAAATCTATAGGACGTCATGCTTACGGAGTAAAGCATACCCACCAAATCCGAAAAAGGCGACAAAGGACATGACCAAAATCAGGTCAGCCAACAGTGACAAACTTCGAAGAAGAGAGCGCTGAGCCATCGGATCAATGGTCACACGAGTATCTCCCTCTTCGCTGAACATCACGACATTGTCACCGGCCATTGAGGCTGAGTGCAAATCACTGGGTGTTCCATCAGGCAGCTTAACCAGAGTTGGATTTTGATCACCAATCTCTAAGTTATAGAGTCCATTTTCACTCTTGAACCAAAGCATGTTCTGAGTGTCCATTGTGATTGTGCTAACTTCTATAGAACCGGCGATACGGTGCATATTTCGCCCCACTGTGCTGTCCGATGTGATTCCATAAATTGAATCTCCACCTCCGACAATAGCAATCAAACAATTCTGAATGCATCCTTCAAAGTGACCGTCCACCGGGATGATGGTGTGAAGCGGTGCCCCTGCACCCCTGTGAAGCATGGTCAAGATTGGAGGTCCAGTCGTATTTCGTTCCGCCTCAATTAGCACTTCAGAAGAGAGGCCCAAGACCGGGTTACTCGTTTGATCATGACCGATGATAAGTGCGCCACCCGATACGGATTCGATTTCATCAAGGCTGATGTCATTGATTGGGTAGGTCGCGCCTTCGCTGACATTCAACCCACTCCACGAATACACAGTACGTGATGTGGCCATTTCGGCAATCAACCACCCACTGGCCAGTTGCCCATCGAGCGAGACGATGTCTGGAGCAGGACTTTGCCAATTTAGCGAGCGTGGAGCAATATCATTGTCCCCTGGAATCATGACGCCGAACCAACCATCTTCACCCCCCACAAGCCACAGGCTGCTTGAACCCCCAATTGCGGTAGCATTACAGTTGCATTGAATCTCACTCCAAGTTCCACCTTCATCTCTGAGCATCAGTGCCAACTCTTCTCCACTGTCTACCAAGGCTAGCGCATGATGTCCGTCTTCATCCCAGATCACATCGACAACCGGGCCTTCTAGGCCTGTTTCCATCGTCGAGACGCCGGGTAAAACCTGTGCCTGATTGACCCACCCGGCCCCAAGTAGAATGAAAATCGCGAGAGCACCCATCGCAACCCAAGGCCTCTCTCTTGGAGAGTCGACGAATGAAAACAGGCGCTCAACGACGTTTGTCACGGCACCTCTGTGACCTAGAGAGTTGAAGAACATGTCCTCTATCCAGTGTGATTTGCCACCGTAGGTGGCTGGATGGATTCATATACGGGTTGTCGGTGGCCGTGCCCCGAGGGAGTCAATTATGGCACGTAAACCCGCAAAGATGTATCGCCGACTAAAGGGTCAAGCCTACACTCGACGAAAGTACACCGGTGGTGTGCCAAACAATCGTATCATGCGATTCCACATGGGAAATCGAAAAGCCGCTGAAGCGGATGAATTTCCTGTCATCCTAAACATGACTGTAGACGAAAGCTGCCAAGTACGCCATACCGCACTTGAGGCAGCACGTGTGATTTCCAATGCGACCATTCGAGCTGCTGCAGGCCAAGATGGTTATGCACTCCGAGTTCACGTCTACCCGCACCACATCCTTCGTGAAAACAAGCAAGCGACCGGGGCCGGTGCAGATCGTGTATCCCAAGGAATGCGCTGTGCATTCGGCAAGAACGTTGGAACTGCTGCTCGCTGCAAGCGTGGTACGACCGTCATTTCAATCTCAACATTACCCAAGAACTTCATGGCTGCCAAAGATGCACTTCGTAAGGCCAGCATGAAAATCCCCAGTCCCTGTACAACCAAGGTTGTCAAAGGACACGAACATCTCAAGGGACTCGTCTGATTTCTCTTAGGTGGTGTAGGCAACTACACCTAGTTTCACCTAGGTAATCGGCTTTTTTTAGAAACCCGCCAAATTAGCGTTTTTTGCGGCATGTAAGTAGAACCTTTCATAAGTAGTTTGAGCGGCTTACCTTAATAATCGCATGGGATGCGAGAAGGAAAAGGTGAATGAAAATGGAACTAAATGTAAAGAAAATGATGACCGAGATGGGCGGTGCTTTTGCTGTCACTTGGCTTATTTTTGGTGTTACACTGAAGGCTGACGGCCTTCCTGGTGACAGCACTGGAATGGGTCTTGCTGGTATTATGGGCGTTGTCGGTTTGACTGTGATCTGGATGGCGTTCAAGGGCGCAGACATCCTACCACAGGTTACATGGATGAAGCAGATGTCGAGCACAGACAACTTGTCCGACACAGATGCTTGGATGAACACAGGCATCACACTGGCAATGCAAATTGTCGGTGGTATTGTGGCTTACGTCCTGCTTAGCCAGATGCACGACAGCATCTTTGGCTATGCAGATGCGGCAGCCCTACACTCGGCTATGGGAACTGACTTCTGGGGCACAACTGCTTGGGAATTCAATATGGGCGCAACTCTTGGTTTGATTGCTGCTGGTGCAGTACTAGGTCAAGTCATGGCTGTTGACAGTCGCTGGGCAATGCCTGTTGCAATCGTCTTGATGACAAGCATCGTTAACTTCGAGTCTGCAACTCAGATGGCTTCAGTTCTCATGAACGAAGCTGGTGACACCGTAAACGTGGCACTACCATGGTTGTTGGATGGTGTGTTCCTTGGTGCTGGTACCCTATTGGGTAACATCATCAACGAGAACATCCCTGGCGAAGAAGAGTAAGTAAAACCACTCTGAAAAGCAAACACAAGATAACACACATGTCCCTCAAGGGCGCTTTGGCGCCCTTGGGGGGCTTTTTTTTTGGTCTGCAAATTGTTCAAAACCGAGGGACGTTTCGCCCAATCATGGTAGAGGAGACAACGACGGTGGACTTGCGCGTTGAATTGCTCAAAGAAAGTGTGGCAAACGCCCCCGTCGTATGGAAGGAAGGTTATCCTTACTTTGTCCACCCACTCTCAGATGGCGTTCCTAGACAATCTGCTGAATTGCTCGCTGCAGCCCGTGATTTGATCTCAGAGAATGTGGATTGGGATTGCATTGACATTATCTTGGGCATTGAAGCCATGGGGATTCCTTTGGCAGCTGCTCTATGCTTGTCAAGTGGTAAACCGCTTGTTGTTGGACGTAAGCGTGCGTATGGGCTCCCTGGAGAAGTTGCGATTGACCAATCCACAGGATACTCAAAGGGTCAAATCTTCCTCAATGATATCGCACCTGGTACTCGAGTCTTGATCGTCGATGATGTGGTCAGTACTGGTGGAACACTTCACCCAATTCTCAAGGCCATTGATTCCAACGGTGCGATTGTTCAGGATTGCTGGATTGTATTCGAAAAGGGAGATGGGATGAACAAAATCCGATCTGAGGGAGAATGGCCGATGAATAGTTTGGTCAGGATTGAGATGATTGATGGCGAAATCACAATACTGGATTGATTGTGGTTTTGTTTGTTTTCCTCAAAGGATGGATTCATCAAGGAGAGTATGGACGGAGTTTTGAAGCGGACTCTAGGCATGAGATTGTAAACTCCAAAAGGTGATTGAAATGGATTTGGGCAGGCACGACTTTCAACTTGCAGACTTAGTTGAAAGAATCAAAGCCAATGATCTCAAATTGGTCGCCCTTCAAGTCCCTGAAGGCCTGAAGATGCAGGCCCTAGAAATGATGGATGAAATTGAAACCGAAACTTCAGCGCAGGTCGTTCTTTCGGCCGATCCTTGCTACGGTGCCTGTGACTTGGTTCACGATAAGATGCAGAACATTGGAGTGGAATTGGTTGCACACATGGGTCATTCTCAGATGAACATTGATTCTGGAATGCCAACCCAATTCATCCCCGTTACGTATGATGGTAACCCTGAGATTCAACCGGTCCTCCCCTACCTGCATGCACACAGAGAAATAGCGATTAGTCGACTCAATGATTCATCTGGTCCTGTCCTATCTGAATTAGAAGCACTGGATCGGTTTGAAGACATGGTCGGCCGAGTTGCCCCCTTAACCGATACAAAACTTGGTTTGGTGGGGAGCATACAACATTTACACCTTCTACCGACTTTCAAGGAACACTTTGAGAATGCTGGATTCGATGTCACCATACCCGTGGGTGGCGCGCGGTTATCGTTCCCCGGTCAAGTTCTAGGATGTAACTATTCAGGAGATGACCCGACGGTTGGACATTACGTATTCTTGGGCAGTGGTGATTTCCATCCAATTGGATTGGTCTTGCATACTGGAAAACCCCTAGCAATGTTGGATCCTTACTCAGGTGATGCCAAAGAAATGGGAAGAGAAAGGATTGAGAGAATCCTAAGGCAACGTTCAGGATTAATCATGTCTTCAATGGACAAAGAGAGATTCGGAATACTGATTGGTGCCAAGCCAGGCCAAATGAGGAGGAATTTGGCACTGAGGCTGAAGCGAAAATTGGAGAAGCATGGAAAGAAAGGTTTCCTGCTATCAATGGAACATGTAGGGCCTGAATTGATTGATTTCTACCCGGTTGATGTGTTTGTCAATACCGCTTGTCCACGAATCGCCATCGATGACGCTGTCAAGTATGCCAAACCAATGATTACTCCCTACGAACTTGAAGTTGCATTGGGTGAAAAGAAATGGGAAAATGGGTACAAATTTGACCAAATTCATTGACATCCCGTAGGGGGATAACCCTGCGCCATCGGAGACATTCGTGTGCGTGGCATTCCATATCTTCAAGAACAGCCAACAGTGGGAGCCATCGATGGCTGAATACCTGAATCGGATTGGCGCGGGCCTCATCTTGCTTGATGCAGCGCCCCTTTCCTATGACTGGGTGCCTCCAAAAGTCGTCGGTCGAGAGAGTGATCAGGAGCAATTGGCAGGGATGTTCGCATCCATTGGAACACCGGGAATGTCTTGTCGTGCTGTAATCACCGGCAATGTTGGCAGTGGAAAAACCGTCCTCAGTCGCTCGTTTGCTGATGATTTAGCACGACACCTCTCCACTGTGAGGTTCATTCAACCCGTTCATGTCAATTGTCGAAACCATCCCACAACATCCCAAGTCCTACAGCGGATTGCAACCTCATTGGATGAACGCCATCCTGAGCGTGGATTCTCGGCATCTGAAGTCATCCAAGGGATTCGGAGGAACCTGAGAACACGCAATCAACACATGTTACTGATCCTCGATGAAGTCGACCACTTACTTCGAAAAGACGGAGGTGACCTTCTCTACCAACTGCTCAGAATCGATGAAGGGCGGAATGAGGCGGGGACCCTTTCCCTCATTCTCGTGAGCCAAGAGCAAGTCTTGGATCAGCTTGAGGGTGCCATCATATCCCGCTTTGGACGATCGAATCATCTGAGGCTGAAACCCTACACGGATGAACAACTCAAGGCAATCGCGTCTCAACGCGCTTCCCTCTCAACGCGTACCGGTACAGTAAGTGAGGAAATCCTCACATTGATTGGGCAAGCGTCTGCAGATACTGGCGATGCTCGAGTTGCAATCGAATTGCTTGAAGCCGCAGTAATGCGTGCTGAGAAAGGAGGATTTCAGCAAGTCGAACCGATGCACGTGCAGAGAGATGCAGCCTCCAGAGGTAGAGCTGTAGAACCCAGTGTGGTGGATGAACTTAGCCAACATGAGCAATTGATCTTGTTGGCCATTTGTCGTCGACTTCGCCGAGATCCTGAAGTGACCTCGGGAGATGCAGAGAAATTGTACCATGTCGTCTGTGAGGAGTACGAACTCAAGCCCAGAGGATACACGACCTTCTGGAAGCATCTCAAGTCATTGGAGACTCGTGGATTGATGGAGTCGCGTACTGCAACCGCCAGCGTGGGGCGCGGAAGAACGCAACATATCACGATGCCACAAAGCCTTCCCGGACAGTTAGAAGCACGTCTTGAGCATGCTTTAGAGTCGTAATTTTGCTAGATATCGACTTATCACCTACGGTGGAATGGGCCGAACCGCTCTTATAGGGGGCGACTGTCGCCGAGGCGCACGAGGTTTGAGCATGGCTGAACAAGTATTCAAAGCGGTCGTCAATGATACCGACCCCTCCAGTGGCGGAAAGTCGTATGCGGTCGACATTAGCGGTTCGAACTACAACCACTTTCTAGGAAAGAAAATCGGCGATTCCGTCGACGGAATCTTCGTTGGTGATGGCGAAGTCACACTCGGTGGATTCAAACTAGAAATCACCGGAGGCTCAGACCTGACAGGAACACCCATGCGAGCCGACCTTGACGGTGGTGGGCGCAAGAAGATCCTCGTCTCACCTTCGACCGGTTTCAAGGGTCACAAAATTGTGAAGAAGAAGGGTGGTCGCTACCGCTACACCTACGATGGTCTACGAAAGCGACGTGCTTTCCGTGGGAACGTCATCTCCTCAGACACACGCCAAATCAACCTCAAGATTGTCGAGAGTGGTAACAAATCACTTGCAGACATATTCTCCTCCGGCAGCGATGGCGATGCTGGAGAGGGTGACGGGGCGGAGTGAATAGGAGCTGTGACACCCGATGGCCAAGAAGCGTCAGCTCCCCGGCCAACCTGAAGTGAACATCGGACTTGTGGGTCACGTAGACCATGGAAAGACCACCTTGACTCAAGCTCTGTCCGGGACATGGACAGATACACATTCAGAAGAACGCAAAAGAGGCATCAGCATCAAGTTGGGTTACGCTGACACCGCATTCTATCGAACCAAGAAGGGAGAAGCCTACGCGATGGGTAAGAGACCCGATGGTAAGGAAGATGATGCAAAGGAATTACTTCGAGCTGTTTCCTTCGTCGATGCACCAGGTCACGAGACACTCATGGCCGTCATGATTTCTGGTTCTTCAATCATGGATGGAGCCCTACTCCTAGTGGCCGCCAATGAAAAATGCCCACAGCCTCAAACTCGTGAACACTTGATGGCACTCGAAATTGCAGGCATTGAGAACATCGTAGTGGTTCAGAACAAGATTGACTTGGTGACTCGCGAGCGGGCGATTGAATCGCACGCAGAAATCAAGACATTCTTGGAAGGTACAATCGCTGAAAATGCACCGATTATTCCAGTGAGTGCTCATCACGATGTCAATCTAGACATCCTGATTGATGCGATTGAGAACATCATCCCTACACCTGACTTACGTGAGAAGGAAAATGGGCTGATGTATGTTGCTCGCTCGTTTGACATCAATCGACCAGGAACTCGACCTTCGAAACTCAAAGGCGGGATTATCGGTGGATCGGTAGTCTCAGGAAATTTCTCTGAAGGCGATGACATTGTCATTGCCCCAGGACGAAAGATCACTGAAGGAAATAAGTCAAGATGGGAACCGATTACAACGAAAATCTCCAGTGTACAAGCCGGTGGCCTTGATTTAGAATCGGTACATGCTGGTGGATTGTGTGGTATTGCTACACCCCTCGACCCATTCCATACAAAGTCGGATAACCTGTCTGGACAAGTGATGGCCAAAGTTGGTGAATTGCCACCGGTTTGGGAGACCCTGGATGTTTCGCTGAATTTGCTAAAACAAATGGTCAGTGGTGAGAGCGATGGAGAAAATGTACGTCCCCTGCAACCGGGTGAGATGTTGATGCTCAATTCGGCAACAGCAACCAGTGTCGGTGTTGTCTCTGCAGTCAAAGGCAAGAATGCTACGCTCAACCTACGCTTGCCTATCTGTGCACTTTCTGGTACCAGAATTACTCTTTCACGCCGCGTAGGAAGTCGCTGGCGCCTCATTGGACACGGCATCATCGCGGGGTGAAGCCCGTGATTGGCGTCCTGATTGACACCTGTGGTTGGGTGGCTGTGGTTGAAGCTAGAATCAATATCGATTTGGCCCTAGAACAGCAACTCGGTCCAATTGAGATTAAGATTACACGATCTGTCATGAATGAATTGGAGCGTTTGGCCGAACAAGAATCTCGAAATTTATTGCTCAGCATACTTGACGAACGGGCAGAATTGGTTTCAGGTGAAGGGGAACATACCGACGATGAGCTACTGAATCTAGCCATCAAACACCATTGGCCGGTGTTGACTGTCGACAAAGATTTGAAGAATCGGTTGTACAATGCCAATGCTTCCGTCATTGAAGTGCATGGGTCGAAGGCTTTGCGGTACATTGAATGAATCTCAGTCGAGTGGATGTGAGATTGGTATCCCATTTTTATCCGTCATATTTAGAGTCCAACGGAGCGTCTTGATGACTCCCCGTAGTGCAGTAATGTTTCGAATGGCCTCAGCATTCGCCTTTTGATCCATTTTGGCACTGTGGTAGTGTTTTTCCCACAGTACCTTGCGATCCTCTGCTTCACGAAGCATCTCGCGCAACTCTTCTGCTGAACGTGGTTTTCCGATGGGGCTCATGGGCGACCGCGGTAAAACCGACCCTTTTCAAACTGGCCCCTGCATAAATTGCAAATTTCAGGGTAAAGTGAACATCTCATCATCACCATGGCCATCCATAAGACCGATTTTGACAGCACAATCGATCCAAGCGTGAGCGTAGTTGATTGCACCGAATGCTCGGACCAAATCTCCTTGTTCGACAAACCACTTTGCGTCGGATGCATAGGAA
>CEUK01019001.1_pt1 | contig 15859 bp, 13 predicted proteins | sample 356451 | NCBI WGS metagenome assembly CEUK01 (sample SAMEA2622843, study PRJEB7988) | marine metagenome | isolation source: saline water (ENVO:00002010), including
TATAGTCGACCAAAGTCTGGATTTGCTGTTCCAATAGGAATATGGCTCAAAGGGCCATTAAAAGAATGGGCTCAAGAATTATTATTAGAAACAAAGATTAAAGAACAAGGTTATCTAGACTATAAAAAAATAGATTATATATGGAAAAAACATATAGAAAACAGATATGATTATACTCCACAGATTTGGTGTATTTTGATGTGGCAATCATGGCTAGAAAATCATTAAATTTAATTTGAAAAATAAAATGTTTATAAAAAAATCTTCAAAAAGGAAATTTCTTTTTATTTTGAATACTGATAAATTTCTTTTATCACATCGTATTGAGATTGCTAATTCACTGATAAAAAATAATTATGAAGTTCATTTAGGTTCCGAATTATCAGATTCTTCGACAGAATTAAAAGCTTTAGGTATTAAAGCGCATAAAATATATATTAATAGAACAAAGACTGGAATACTTGATTTAATAAGAACTACTTTTTCAATCTATAGACTCATAAATAGAATCAAACCTGATGTTGTTCATTTTATTTCAATTAAACCAGTACTTTTAGGATGTTTAGCCCTAAAGTTTTATAAAAATAAAATAAAAATAATAACCTCAATTACAGGATTAGGATATATCTTTGTTGCAAAAGGTATTTTGGCAAACTTAAAAAGATTTGCAACTTGCTTGCTCTATAAAATAGCTCTTTCAAATAATCAAATTAATGTAATCTTCCAAAATAAAAGTGATAAAGATTTTATAAGAAATTTATGTAATCTTTCAACAAAAAAAATATTTTTAATTGAGGGATCAGGAGTAGATCTTAATAAATTTAAACCTATTGAAAATAAATTTGAAAATAATATTGTAATTTTACCTGCACGTATTGTAGAGAGTAAAGGAATTTTAGAATTTATAAAAGCTGCTGAAATTTTGAAAGGTAAAGCTAAATTTATCTTATGTGGTAATTATGATTATGAAGCAAAAGATTTTATTTCAGAATCAATTATTAACAAGTGGGTTAGAAATTCTGTAATAGAGTATATAGGTTATAAAAAAGATATTGAGAAATTATTTCAAATATCATCCATAATTGTACTTCCATCCTATAGAGAGGGATTTCCAAAAGTTCTTTGTGAAGCAGCTGCTTGTGGAATTCCTGTAATAACAACAAATGTACCAGGATGCAGGGATGCAATCAGAAATAAGGTTACAGGTTTATTAGTACCCCCAAAAAGAGTACAAGAATTATCACAAAAGATTTTATACTTGCTAGGTAATCAAACGATTTTAAAAAAAATGAGCAGTGCTTCTAGAAAAATGGCAGTTGAGAAATTTGATATTAATTATGTTGTTAAAAAACATTTAGAAATTTACAAAATTTAATTTATAAAATTAATATTATTAATTTATATTTTATTAAGAATTTATTATTATCATATGTTAGATTTCAAGATAATTTTTATTTAAATAATGAATTTATTGATGATTAGTCTTGGAAATGATATAACTTTAGGAAAGGGAGAGAGAACTATAAAAAGACATATTAAATATGCAAGATATTCTAAGATAAAAATATATATGATATTACTTTCCCCAGTAAAAAATATAAAGTCAGATAAAAAAATTTGTAGAGATAATTGCTTGTTTATATTTCCTGTCGCATCTCAAAATCATTTTCTTCTTATTCTTAAGGGTTTAACAAAAACAATAAGGTTATGTCGAAAAATAAAATTCAATTTAATATACTCCCAAGATCCTTTTGGCACGGCATTAATAGGTAATATAGTAAGAAAAATTTTTAAAATACCCTTATTAATTGGAAGTCATTCCTCTTTTGCTAATAATAAAATTTGGATTAATGAAAGACCTATATACTTTAATTTTTTAATCTTAATGATGAAATTTAATCTTCCACTAGCAGATGCTTGGCGAGTAAATAATCATAAAGAAAAAGAGCACTATATAAAACTGTATGGAATCAATCCAAATAGAATTAAAGTAAATAATACATTAGTGGATGTAAAAACTTTTACTAATACTTTTACTGAGAAAGAGTTAAAAGAATTAAAATTAGAAATTACCAAAGATTTAAAAACTAAATTAATAATATGGGTTGGAAGACCAGTAAAATTTAAAAGGATAAATTTAGCTATTCGGACATTTTCAGAAGTAATCAAAAAAAATCCCAATACAAAACTAATTTTGATTGGAAATTTTGTAAATTCAAGTATTTTCAAAGAAGCAATAGATAATATCAATCCTGAATTAAAGAGAAATTTATATATCATGAGTAATGGATGCAATCATTATGATTTATCAAAGTTTTATAAAATATCAGATATCTTTTTGCATACATCTTCCTACGAGGGATTTGGAGTAGTTTTAAGTGAAGCTGCTTTATCAGGTTTACCTATTGTAAGTACACTTAGTGATGGATCATTTGAAAATGTAGAACATAATAAGTCTGGATATTTAGTTAATTCTTCTTCAAGTAAAGAAATTGCCAATCATGTTATTAAATTATTAAATGATGATGAACTTAGAAATAAAATGAGCAATTATGCAATCAATATGGCCATTAATAAATATGATGAAGAAGAAAATTTACGTACTAGAGATCTTCTTTGGAAAAATGTTGCCAAAGGTGGTCTTAAAAGTGAGGAAACTCTATAATTATTTTAAATTATAAAAATTCTTAACAATCCTTTCTTATTAATAAACCTTCTTTATTATGAAAAATTAAACTTACTAAAACACCTGTCAACATTCCAACAGGCAAAGAAAAATATAAAGGTATAAGTGAGTTTGTATAGAAAGCTAACCCAAAAAATATGTATGAAACAAATGTACCTAGAAAACTTATATACATTGAAAGCTTATATTTATTGTTGAGTAAATGTAAAGGAAAGGCCCAGGAAAAAGTTAAGACGATACATGCTATAAATACCAAAATAAAAATAATTAATGATTCATTATGAGAAATTTGAATATTATAAATTAATCTAAAAAATAATTTAGAAAGAAAATAACTAGATAAAGATAAGATAAATATTATTGGCGTTAATTTTAAAGATTTAATATTAAGTAATCGAACAATATCCTTATTATCACTATTTCTATTTAAATAAGACATAAAGAATGGTTGAGTGTATCCTGATAATTGCAAAATTAAATTTGTTGTCGATTTAAAAGCTTTTAATAATGCACTCCCACTAGGACCAGCTATTAATGCTGCTAGAGAAATATCACCATTTTTAGCCCATGAAGATATTAATGTTCTTAGATAACCTGTTTTTAAAGCCATAGAAATATCAGAATCAGAAAAAATAAATTTTTTAAAGGTTTTAATTGGTTTTATAAAACTATTTATTGTTTTAAAATTTAAAATCTGCATAATAAGATTTAATTCATATATAAAGAAAATAAAAGAATTTGCAAAATAAATTAAAGAGAGTAAAAAAATAATATTTTTAGTTGGGTCTAATAAATATAAAGAAATAATAAAAAATAAAGAGGAAACTTTTTTACAAGTTTGATAAAAAGATATCCTTTCAGATTTATTATTATGATATTGAATAGCAAACCAAAATCCAGATAATTGCTTCAATATAAATGTCAATATAACAATTAAAATACTTGGTAGGTAAATAAAAATATTATATAAATAAAATTTATTTAAGATAAAAACAAGCACTATAGATATTGGAATAAGAGTTAAAAGAATTATTAGATAAAATGAAAAAAGTTCAGAAAAAGTATTATTTCTTTCTTTAATTGAAATATTTTTACTAGAAAAAAGAAGCTGAGTGACTTCCATAATTCTGAAACCCAAAAAAGCTGTACCCAGTAAACTTGTACTTTGTATAAGGAAAAAAGTCCCAAGAATTTCTAATGAGAAAGTATTATATAAAATATAAACTTCTATAAGGCTTATGATTGTTGTAAAACAAACGGTTATAAATTGAATAATTATTTTGGTTTTATTTTTAATCAATATTTCTTTTTTTTAGATATTTGTATAAACAAACCTTTTGAAAAGATAGGCAATAAAAAAGGAAATATTTTTACTACAAAGGGAAATAAATGAGCATAACAAATAATCTTATAGTCATTTTTATCAATTCCAAGATAAGAAGATAACCACCATTTCATATCTTTGTAAGTCCAAAAACGTAGGTGTTCGCCAGGAAAAGTTTTCCATTGTAAAGGGAAATTTCCAATAAGTAATCTTAGCCTATGAAAAATAAAACCAGTATTTGGCACTGAAAAAATAAAAGCTGAATCTGCTTTTGATAAAAAATAATATAAGGATTCTTCAGGTTTTTCTAAATGCTCTAAAACTTCAAAAGCAGTTATTAATTTATAATTTTCTTCAATAAAATCTAATCCAGATTTTATAGCTATAGTTTTATATTTCTTAGATAATTCATCTAAAGATTTCTTACTTATGTCTGATGAAGTAATGGACAAATTTTTAATTTTTTTTTGTATCGCATCTAATTGTCTGCCATCTCCAGAACCTATATCTAATAACTTTGCATTGGTTGGAATATTATTTTCTTCGATATATTTAAAAAGTAATCTTGCTCTTGTCTCATGAAAATTATTAGGTTTCTTTCTTTCTGACTTATTACGAATTTGCCAATAGATATCATAATTAAATTTATTTTCTTGATTAAATTTTATAGAAGGATAATAAAAAATATTTATTAATTCTATTTTTAATTTATATAATTCATCTAAAAATTTCTTCACTTTAAATTTTGTAAAATTTTATTTGTGACATCAAACCATTTTAATGGTTTTTGGCCAGTTGGGACAATAATAGTTTTTGAAATAAAAATATTTTTTAAAAGATTTGTTAATTCTGAAACTGAACTTTCTCCTTGCTTTATTAGGTAACCATTATTTTCTTTTATTGCACTTTCATTTCCAGAATTTAGAGTACCTATAGTGATACAATTGGAAGCTATTGCCTCTGAATGAATTATTCCAAAACCTTCATAATAAAAATCATCGGATATAGATGGTAAGACATTAACAGTAGATTTATTAAATAAAATTGATAAATCATTATCATTTATGTTTGAATGTATTTTATATCTAATATTATTCAATTTAAGTAGCTTATCAAATTTATCAAAATCAGGCCTATTAAATACTCCAACTAATCTTATAAAAAGCTTATCTTTTACATCTTTAGGCAAATTAGATAGACTTTGGCAAAGTATTTTTAGTCCTTTTCTCTTCTTAAGATTACCAACAAAAATAATTGAATATTTATCTTTTTTAATATTTCTTAGATAATATTTTTTTGAATTGTAACCAGAATAAACAGTAACAATATTCTTATTAGTAGATTTCATGACTATTCTATTTCTGGTATATTCACTCATTGGGAAAATATTTGCAGCACTATCAAAGGCTAATCTCGAAAATTTTCCTTTTTTTTCCAGAAGAATAGAGGAATATGTACCCGCAGAATAAATACTATATTTTATTTTTAGAATTTTGGATACAAGAAAAGTTGGTTTACATAATGGTTCAGGAATAATAATTATATGATTTGGTTTATAATAAATACAATAAAAAAATATACGTAGAGCATCAAATAATAGGCTTAAAAAATTTCCTTTTATATGGTGACTAAGAAAAAGAGGATTATTAATATTATATTCTGGATTAATACCCTCAATAATAAGATTTTCAATATTATGTTCAGAAAATCCTTCAGATAATCCCTTAGACATTGAGGTCCATCCACAATATAAGTTTCTGTGACTTCCAAGTATTATGATTTTCATAATGATTTAATTTTTAATTTACTCAAAATATGGTCGCCTAAGCAATAAGTAATATTATCGCGTAATAAGGGAGGTTTATATAACCAATACTTAATAGATTTATTAAATTCTGAAGTACTTGAATATAAATCAATAACCCATTGTTGATTATTACAAAAAATTATTAATGCATCGGAAAAATTTTTAAAATCATCAACAAAATATTTATCAAACTCAACTTTAGAATCTTTATCAGTATATGGATCATAGATAGAGCATTGGAAATGATTTTTTAGACTTCTTATTAACTCTAAGGAATGCGATTCTCTTGTATCAGTAGTAAAAGGATTATTTTTGAATGTTAACCCAATAAATAGGAGTTTTGAAGTTTCTAATTTATTAGCTATATATCTTATATCAGCTTTTGCAAATTCAATAACATCCTTATTAATTTTTCTTGTATTTTCTAAAACAATTTTGGAAGTATTATCTGAGATTGAATTTGAGAGGATCAAAGAATCCTTTGTGAGACATGGCCCAGATACAGGTCCAGTCTTTAGTAAAGGCATCCTGTTATAATTTGAAGAGACCAAATCAATGACTTTTGAAGCATCTAAAGATAATTCATTTGTTATTCTTAAAAGTAAATTAGAAAAAGAAAAATTATAATCTCTATAAACATTGCAAACTAACTTAGCAAGTTCTGCTTCTTCCCATTTATCTGAAAAATAAATTTGTATTCCCAAAGGTGAAAAGCATTTTTTTACCAATCTTCTTGATTCTTTATTAATACATGCAGCAATTTGAGGCAAAGTTAATAATTCTTCTATTGCTTTTCCCTCTATTGTTCTTTCAGGTGCAAAAATAAAATTACAATTTTTTCCAAATTTATTATTTAATTTTCTACATGTACCAACTTCTACAGTACTTCTTAGAAGAATAGAATTAACATTATTTCCTACTAATTCTTCTACTAACTTAAATAAATATTCATGACTTTTTTTAGTGGAATTATCTTTTAAAGAAGTTCCAATTGTAATTATTGCCAGATCAGTTTTTATAAATTTATATTTGGAATAAACATCAAAATCTAGATTATTATTATTTTGATATTCTCGTAACATTTCATCTATAAATGGCTCTCTGATATCTGATTTATATGCTTTATATGCTTTTATCTTATTCTCATCAATATCCCAACATTTTACAATATGAGAATGTTTAGCTAAAACCAAGGCTAGAGTAAGGCCTACATATCCTGTACCAAATATATCAATTTTCATTACAATCAAAATCTTGATTATTATTAGCATACCAAGCTACTGTTGATTTTAAACCTTCCTCTAATGAGGTCTGGTTTATTAAAGAAGGAAAAATACTAAACAATTTTTTTAAATCTGGCTTCCTTCTTTCAGTAGATCCTTTTGGTGGATCTTTAAATTCTAATTTACGATTTATATCTAATTCACTAAGAATTAATTTTGCACAGTCTATATTTCTTCTTTCAGTGTTGGAGCCAACATTAAACACATTTAAATTTGTCTGGTCATTATTCATTAAAAGTATTAAGGCATCAATACAATCATCAATAAAACAATAGCAACGTGTTTGATATGGACCATACAAGTAGAATAGCCCATTAAGACATCTTGTAATGAAGTCTGAAAAAAAATGATTTAGCCCCATTCTTGGTCCATATATATTGTGAACTCTGGCTATTACAAAAGGAATACCAAATTCTTCATAGGAATTAAATAATGCATATTCCCCTATTAATTTACCGCATCCATATGACCATCTAGGATTATTAAGAGCTCCAAGAGCTAATATCGTTTCTTCAGAAGTAGGAATAGAATTGAACCCTTTTTTTACTCCATAGGCATAACATTCTGATGAGCCTGTATATAAAACTTTAGGAGAAAGATCTAACTCGATTAATTTATCAATTATGTTAAATAAAGGTAATGAAGAATTCTTAAGCACTGAATAAGGTTTCTTATAGAAATTATTTGTTCCATTAAAAGCGGCCAAGTGGTAAATACCATCAACATTAGAAAGAACATTATCCAATTCATTAAATTGAGTTTTATCACACAAATCAATATCTAGAAATTTAATACCTATTTTTTCGAAATATTCTATTGATGAATTGTTCCCCCCTCTTAAATTATTGTCAATAGCTAAAACATTAAAACCCAGTTTCTTTAATTTAACCGCCAAATGAAATCCTATAAATCCCGTTGCTCCAGTAACCAAAAATGAATTTGCTTTTAATTTACTGGGATTCATAGAATATTATTATGTATTTTTTAATAATTCATAACAAATTTTAACATATATAATTCCTTAAGGAATCTATTTTATTAGGAAATTTATTTTCTAAGATCTATGAAGAATAAATTGTTCATAAATAAATTCTAATAAACTTTTTTTTAGATTAAATCAATTTTTGTCTCATTTCTAATTATTAAATCGCTTTTAATAGTTCTTATAGATTGTTAATTATTTATAATTATGTTGCTTGACAATAATATAATAAAGTGAAAATTTAAAATTTTTTTGAATATAGAAATTATTTAATTATGACCAGTAAATTAGTCAATCAAGAATTCCAATGGGTAGCAAGAATAAAAAAGCATATCATCTTTAGAATATTAAAAAGGCTTAGTTTAGAGAAATACATAGAGAAATTATTACCATCGCCAAGAGATATATTGCTTAAAAGAATTCCGAAGAATGCAACATGTGTTGAAATAGGTGTTTGGACAGGAGAATTTACGCAAAGAATTTTAAATGTTGCAAATCCAAAAAAAATTTACCTAATAGATCCATGGCTTGCATATGATGATTATTATGAAATTGATTATAAGCTATCAAAATATACACAAACTTCTCAAGACAATAGATATAAATCTGTTTTAAAGAGATTTCATAAAGAAATCAAACAAGGAAAAATAGAAGTAATAAGAGATATTTCTTCGAATGTCATAAAAGGATTATTGAAAGATAAAAAGTACGATTTTGTTTATATAGATGGCAATCATAGCTACGAATATGTTTTAGAAGATTTAAAGAACTATTTACCAAACTTAGAAAAAAATGGTTTTTTTGGAATAGATGATTATAATTTTGAATCCGTAAGAAAAGCCGTACATGATTTCTGTATATTATCCAAACCAAGATTCACGGAATTATTAAAATACGATCAGTATTTCATTAAACCATAATTATAAAATAATGAATATTAAAGAGATAAAAAGAAATTACCAAAGATTTGAAAATAAACTTTTTGCACAGATAAAATCGTACTACCCAAATTCACCAAAATTATTAAAAATAATTTTCCTCATAATATGGAAAGTTTTTCAGATTAAATTCTACAAAAGAATTCCTATACAAATACCAAAAAAAGAAATTCATTTTATCCTTAAATCATTGAGAAAAGATGGATATATAAAACTTGATAAAGAAAAATTATATACCAAAAATGAATTATTAACCTTACATAGAATAAAGGAATTATCCCTAGAGAGAATAACCAAGTTTGAAAATAATAAACACGATCCTAATTTCCAAAAAGAATTAGCAATAAAAAAAAGTTTTAATAAAAAATGTCTTGATAAACCGTTCCGATATGACCTTGGAAATTACATGAAATTTGGTAAAGGACCAGTTTTAATAAAAAAAGATGATATATTCAATAAATTATTAATTCAAATAGGACTAAAATCTGATTTTCTGCAAATTGCAAAGAAATATCTAGGCATTTATCCCAAGTTAGGACGATTTTATGCTTGGTATGATTATCCCAATAATACTCAGTCTGTATCAACGCAACTATGGCATAGAGATAATGATGATATTAAGTTCTTAAAAATATTTGTAGCATTAGATAAAATTACAAAAGATAATGGTGCTCATTCATATATCAAAAAGACTCATTCTGATGGTGCATTTCATAAAATAAAAGGTAATTCCTCAACAAAGTTCAATACTTTTAAAACATTTGATCAAAACCAAATTTGGAATTTAGTGCCAATACATCTGAAAGAAGTTGCGGAATCAAATTTTGGAACTACAATTTTTGAAGACACTAGTGGGATACATTGTGGTTTAAAGCCCAAAAAAGGTACTAGATTAATGCTAACTTTTGAATACTTCAGCAGATTGTCTCCTCACTTTGTTAATTACATAATTGAAGACAGACAGAATTTGAAAGATTATCAAATAGAAGCTCTTCTATAAGGATTATTTAGAAATAATTTTATCTCATAACTTTTTGGCAATAAATACCATTCCTAAATAAGAGGCTTGCTTATTATTAATTTCCATATCTTCTTTTCTAAAAAATTTAATCCTAGATAAAAATAAAGCTACTATCCAAATAATAAAAATTAAAGGGGAAAATAACTTGTTATTAGGAATACATCTTGAAATCTGATCTGCTAAAGAGAATAGTAATCCATTACCTATTGTGTATATCTTTACTGATTTAAAACCTGAATCGATAAGATTTCTTTTTAAACATGTATGCGTAAATCTATAGTAGTCATTTGGATCGGCATGGTAGCGAAACATAAAGGGAACTGATCCTATTAAAGTGCCTTTAATTTGGGTTATTCTATATAATTCATCTAACAATGATTTATGGTTAAATACATGTTCTAATACATTCATTAAAAGAATTGAATCAAAAGAACAATCATCTATAGGTAATTTTTCTTCAAGATCTATTTTTAAAATATTTGAATTATCTGAATAATAATAATCTACAAAAGTTGTACTTTTTACTTTAGATAGATCTAGATATCTATAGTAAGAAGATGAGAGGCTTTTTGAACCAGCATCAAGCAATTTTCCATATACCTTGAATTCGGATATTTTTATATTACAAAGTGTTCTCCATAAAGATTTACCTTTGAAGCACTCTATGGCAAGCTTATTTAAATCCAATAATAAATTTTTATCACTAATAATGAAATCATATAGGAAATCGAGCAGAACATATAGTAATAAAAAAATAAGTTACGAAATTATTCGTAGAATTATTAATAAAGCCACAAATTATGCTCCCTCATCCTGCAATCATCAGATGTGGCATTTTATAGCTGTAGATAATATAAGAATTAAAAAAAACTTATCATTAATTTCGGGACAAAGTCACTTTAACGAAGCCTCTTGGATAATATTTATAACGACACAATATGGTTGGAACCATAATAAGTTTTCTGTAATTCAGAGTGCTGCTGCTGCCACCCAAATGATTTTATTTTTTCTAGATCAAGAAGGTTTAGTGGGATGTTGGAATGCTGGAATAGGTAATACCAGCAAAATAAAGAAAATATTAAATATAAATGAATCATTTGGAGTTATAGGAGCTTTAACGATAGGATACCCAGGTTTAAAATCTAAATTTGAAATTAAAGCATCTAAGAGGAAATTAGATACTATTTTATCAAGAAATAAGTTCATTAGACCTGACTCTGCTATCTACCCTTTAAGTAATAAATATGAGCCTTATTTCTGGAAAGCAATGAATAATAAAAATATTTACTCTATTCACAATCCAAGAAAATGGAAATTTTCTCAAATAGGTAATTTTAGATCTTTTAGTGTTTTTGCTAAATCACCTTTTCCCGAAACATATTTCTCTAAGAGATTTAAATTAGAGCTTAAAAATGAATTGTTTGGCAACAGATACCTAAATAAATTGATTGAAGATAACATAAGACTAAAAATTTTAGAGATTCTTCCCTACGGAGGTCAATATACAAATCTAATAGCTAATCAAGGGAATAATGAAATAAGTATTGCAGAATACTCCAAAAATAACTTTGAATATATTAAAAGTAGAATTTTATCTCAAAATCTTGGGAAAATTAATTTTATCGAAATCAATAAAAGTGGCCATATCCTTAACAAAAAGAAAAGATTTAATATTATTTATTGCTTACAGTCATTAGAAGAATATCCAAATCCTGATTTATTAATAAATCAAATAAAAAAAATATGCAGTAAGAAAGAATATATAGTTTTCTCCATAAGAAATCTTTTTTCATGGTATGGAATACAATTCTATTTAAAATCAATAAAACAACAAGTTCCAAATTTTGGACCACACATACCTATAAATATTTTTAAATATTTATTCAAGATAGGTAGTAATTTTGAAATAATTCAAATATATGGAATCACTCCTTTACCAAATATGCCAGGGAGAAAAGTGGAATTACCTTTTTTTAAATTTTTCTGCAGATTATTAATTATAGTTTGCAAAAACAGACAAGAAAATAATTAAGTACTTCATTTCTTAAAACTACATAAAATATTTTGAATTATTATCTTTCAAAAAATAATATTTTGAATGGTCCAAATATTAATATAAAATTTTTATCAAAAAATCTAAAAACAAAACTTAAATTTGCACGGAGTTCATAATTTATAGATTTCGGTATAAGCGTAAAAAATAATCTTTTAGAGAATATTGAATCAGAAACATGTAATATATCGTCATTAAAAAAAATTTTTCTATAACCAATATTCTTCTTATGAAGACCTTTGACATTTGCAACTTCAATATCATGAGAAGTTGAGGTTCTTAAATTTTCTAGATTACTTATTTGCAGTGGAAATGATGAAGATAAGCAAGTGTATCTTACAAAAAGATATGAAATAATATGAAATTTAAAAATCTCTAGAGCTTTTTTTAGTTTCCGCTTTCTTATTATCGTATCTTTTATTTGGAGTAATGGTGCCTTAATATCTTTAAAATCATCTGACAAGCTCTTTAAATTAATTAAATTAAAACTTAGTGTTCTATATTCAAATGGATAAATAATAAATAGATTAGATACAGGCATGTGTTTTGTCGGTTGAAGTCCTATTGATCTTTGTCCATAAAGGCTGCTTATTGGAGATTTAGTAGGTAAAAATTGGTAATTATTTTTATCATTACTTTTTACTAAAAGAGATGATTTAGCATCATTTTCATATTTATTTATAAATTTTTGAATATTTAATTTTTGCTTATAATTTATATTTATCTGGACATGAGAATCAAGCTTTAATAAAAATTTATTACTTAATCTTGTTATCCAAGCAACATGTGAAGTCCTCATGATATTGCATTGCCAATCACAAAATTCTTGTGTTTTAAGATATCCTTTGACAAAATCTTTTTTATGTTTTGAATAGAGATGATTTATAGATTTCTCTGCTAAATCCAACCATATTTTTTCCTTTGAGAGGAAATAAGCTTTTTCAAAAACATATAAATCATATGGAATCGAAGCCAATTCATATTCATTATGAAAGTAATATCTTTTGCTCTCCAAAGATAATGATTTAATCCCATCTTTTTTAAACATCTTTGCGAGAAATAATGCTCCTTTATAAAATTTATCTTCTAAAAAAGGATTAGAATATGAGATGTTTTCTAGACTATAAGATACAAATGCTAAGCATCTAGAGTGATAATAAGTTGTTATGTGCTTTAAATCATCGCTTAAATCGCTATAAACACAAAATCCAAATTCATCATTATGTTCATAAAAAGAATATATTATTTCTAAAGCAAAATTCTCATATTTTTTTCTATCATTAAAACAAAAATAGGATATGCTTCTTGAAAATCCAGATAGAAGCCATAAATATTGATTATGAATAGGAGATCTATTTTTTAATTTATTGAAAGCATAATTAAAAAAAATATCCCTTGATGCATCATCCAAATATTTTGGTATTTCGATTATTTTTCTTATATCATTCAAAGTATCTAAAAATATGCCACAATCTATAGCATTAGTAGAGTAGTTACCTCTATCTTTTAAACCTGGCAAAAGGATAAGATCTTCATTTTGGTTTTTAGAAAAACACTTTTTATAATTTTCTAAAGAGTTTTTAACTTTATTAAAAACGTCTGGATCTTTATCTTTTTTATATAAATAATATAAGATTGTCCACAAATAAGAATTTCTACCTCTATGAAATACTCTATCCTCTTTACAATATAAATTAGACGATATATAATTTTCAGATTTACCAATTATATAATCTATTTTCTCTTGGATTTTCAAATGAATATTTTAAATATATTTAAATTGTATATAGTAAATTATTTTTTGAAAATAAACTTTATTACTTATTAAAATGAGAATTATTTAAAAATTAATTAACTTACTTTAGAAATAAATTTATATATTCTTTCACCTCTTTTTAACCAGGAATAATTATCAACATCTATAAATGCCTTTTTTGCTATTTTGCTTGATAACTCTTTATTATTTATGAGATATTTAATTGCTCTAGCTATAGATTTAGATGAACCAGGTTCAACTAAATAACTATTATTTTTATGGGATAATATTTCCTTAATTGCTTCCAAATCAGATGCAATAATTGGATTATCTGAGCACATATATTCAAATAACTTAAGAGGTGATACATATTTTTCATAAAAAATTGTTTTTGGATGGGGCATTAATAAAATATCAGCAGATTTCAACCAAAGAGGAATATTTTTTATCTCTTGTCTTCCCAAAAAAACAACTTTATCCAAATCAATTTTATAATTCTGGATAATTTTGACGTACTTCTTTACCCTATCCATTGGTCCACCTACAATATAAATTTTATATTCTTCTTTTAACTTAATATAATTAATAGATTTTATTATTTCAGGTATTCCCTTCTCTTTTCCCAAAGTATGGAATTTTCCAAGATATAAAAATATTTTTATATTTTTTGGTAAATTTAGAATACTTCTAGCAGCATTATTTGTGATTTTCAGTTTAAATTGGGATAAATCAACTGCATCGGGCTCATATAAAATTTTAGAATTGCTTACACCATAATTGATCAATTCCTTTTTCATTACTTTTGTTAATGTAATAATCCCTGCACATTTTTTTAGAATTCCTAATTGTCTGTTAATTCTTTTTTTAATTAAAGGAAAATTATGCAATTCTATAAATATTTTCTTTCGAATATTTGGCAATAAAGTAATTAAAACAAATGCTATATTTATATCTCTTGTGAAGAAAATAGTTTCTTTATTATTAATAAATAATATTCTTACTAAAACTCCTAAGGAAAAAGAACCTGTCAGAATTATGTTAGAAATAAATTTTAAATATTTCGCAAATATATTTTCAAAATTAATAAGAGTTAAAAAATCAATTACACTTATTTGAATAATTTTAGGGATTTTTAAGAGATTATAGAAATCCTTAATATCCCTATCTCTTAATTCTTTAATATTGAACCTTTTTGGACCCCATATTTCAACTTCTTTATCTTGCATAATTAAAGATTCTGCAGTCTTAAAAGTTTGGTATCCATTAGCTTTCTCGGTTGGTATTCTGGAATTATAAATTATTATAATTTTTTTGAAGTCCATTTGATTTTATCAAGATTAATTAAAATTTACTTTAAAATAATTTAAATAATATCATTAAAAATATTATCAACAATAGAATTTGAAAGACTTTCAATCGAATGATTAGATTTTATAAATTGACTAGATCTTTTACAATACTTATCAAATTCATCTGATGACAAGTTAATTAACTTACTAATCTTACTTGAAATTATATTTAAATTATCAAACTTATCAAAAGTAATCAAATCTTTTAAATCATCATCATTAATTATTTCTCTTAAGCAATCATTGCAAGATAAAACTGGAATACCAGTACTCATTGCTTCTAATACTGATTTATCAAGTGCAGTTTCTGAAAAGTTAAGATAAATATTATAATTTTCATAATGAGTACTTAATTCGCTATGAGTAACTGCATCAAATATTTTTATATTATTTTCTAAATTTCCTTTTTTAATTAATTCATTCAAATATTCTTTATATAATTTATCTTTAAAAGTTAAAGGGCTACCATATATATCTAAACTAATATCATAAGAATTATTTTCAAGCATAAATTGTATAATATTAATCATTTTATGAATATTCTTTCTGAATGATAGCCTACTTGCAGTAACGAGAGAATTATTCAACGGTTTTGGATTTTTTCTTAATGGGAAACGATTTATATTTATGCCATGACCAACTATTACTTTCTTTTTATTT
>CEUK01058299.1_pt1 | contig 15850 bp, 13 predicted proteins | sample 356451 | NCBI WGS metagenome assembly CEUK01 (sample SAMEA2622843, study PRJEB7988) | marine metagenome | isolation source: saline water (ENVO:00002010), including
AAAAAATGTTTTTGTATCAACCATCAACAATTATTAAATAAATTTACTTTGGGCAGTAAAAACATTTTTCAATTTATAAACGAAAATATTTGAATTATATTATCAAAAAGATATAAATATTATTTTTATCCTAAACTTTATATGGGTTTTTGATGTTTTCTTTTCTGCCCTCAGGAATAGCAGAAATCAGCCGCTTAGTATATGCTGTTTTTGCTTGTAAATAAATTTGATCGGCATCGCCCATTTCTTCAATTTTTCCATTTTGCATAACGACCATTCTATCACTCATATATTTAACGACAGAAAGATCATGAGAAATAAAAATATATGTTAATCCAAACTCTTGCTTCAGATCATTAAGTAAGTTTAATACTTGTGCTTGAACCGACACATCAAGAGCTGAAACAGATTCGTCACAAATAATAAACTTAGGGTTTACCGCTAGTGCTCTTGCTATACCTATTCTTTGTCTCTGGCCTCCAGAAAATTCATGAGGGTATCGATTAAAGTATTCTGCTCCTAAAGATACTTTTTCTAATAGCTCTTCGACTCTTTTTTTCCGCTCTTCATCATTAGCTAAGATCGCATGGACTTGCATAGGCTCCATTATGGCATTCCCTATAGTCATACGAGGATTTAATGATGAATAAGGGTCTTGAAAGATAATTTGAACTTCTTTTCTAAACTCTCTTAGCTCTTGTTCGTTGAACGTACCTATGTCCTTATTCTTATACAACATTTGACCAAATGTTGGCTCGTTAAGTCTTAAAATTGTTCTTCCCGTAGTTGTTTTACCGCAACCTGACTCACCGACTAAACCTAAAGTTTCTCCAGTATAAACGTCAAAGCTAATATCATCTACAGCTTTTACATAATCAGTAATTCCTCCAAAAAAGCCGTTTCTTACTGGGAAATAGGTTTTGAGGTTTTTAATTTGAAGTAATGGCTCTTGGGCGAATAATAACTTTTGTTTTTTATTTCTTTCAGCTTTTGATATCACCAAATCTTTAGTAAAGTCTTCAACAGTAATGTCATTGGCTATATTCTCACCTTTGTCATTGGTTTGCATAAAGTCTCCTACTGTTGGCAAAAACTTGTACCGCTTATCTAGAGGAGGACGACAAGCTAAAAGTCCTTTAGTGTATGGGTGTTGTGGGTTGTTAAAAATATCCCATACACTGCCTTGTTCTACTATATTACCATTGTACATCACCACAACTTTGTCAGCTAACTCAGCAATGACTCCTAAATCATGAGTAATAAACAAAATGCCCATATCATGTTCTTTTTGAAGATTTTGCATCAGCTCTAAAATTGTTTTTTGCACAGTTACATCTAAAGCTGTTGTCGGCTCATCAGCGACCAATACAGAAGGTTGGCAAGACATCGCCATCGCAATCATTACTCTTTGTTTTTGTCCACCTGAAATTTGATGAGGATAAGTGCTAAAGATTCTTTCCGGGTCCGGCAATTGAACCTCCTCAAATAATTTAATAGTTAATTCTTTCGCCTCAGACTGACTGATGGATTGATGTAACATAATAGCCTCCATAACTTGATCTCCGCAAGTAAAAACAGGATTTAAAGATGTCATAGGTTCCTGAAATATCATAGCTATTTCATTTCCTCTATATTGGCGCATTTCTTTTTCTGAAATTTTTAAAAAATCAACAACATCTCCATCTTTTTTATGGAAAAGTATTTCGCCAGCTGCGATTTTGCCGGGTGGTGATGGCACAAGTCTCATAGCTGACAATGAAGTCACAGACTTTCCCGACCCAGACTCACCAACAATACCAATAGTTTCGCCTTTGTTTAATGTAAAGCTTATATTATTTACGGCAGTTACTACTTTTCCTTCAGTATGAAACTCAGTAACAAGATTTTTAAACTCTAATAAAGTATTATTCATGATGGGTATGTTTATGGCCTCAATTTAAGAGTTATCGTTTAATTATGCAACCTCTATTTGTTCTTCTGTAAGTATAGGTTTTCCCATATATTTCAACAAAATTTGTGCTACGGTTAAGGTGTCTTTTTGACAATATACTCGAATACGTTCCAAATCCCGGTCTTGCCAATAGACTTTAGCTACCTGACTACCATCAATATCATCTTTGGGAGTTGGTATATCAAATAATGCAGCCAACAACTTGATAGAAGTATAGTGCTTGTAATCCCCAAACCTCCACAATTCCATAGTGTCTAAGTGACGAACTTCCCAGGGTTTTTTGCCCGCCATTTCTAGTATTTTGGGTAATTTCAACCCATTGACAATCATACGCCTGCATAAAAACGGATAGTCGAATTCCTTGCCGTTATGTGCGCAGAGGTAATGACTTTTAGTGGCAAACTTATCGTCTAAAAGATTTTTAAAATCATCTAATAATAACTTCTCATCATCTCCATAAAAGGACTTAATCCTAAAAAAAGAATTATTTTTTTTTTCATAAATATAACCTACAGAAACACAGATTACTTTAGCAAATTCTGCCATAACACCTGCTTTTAACGAATAAAAATCATCTGGAGTTTGACCATCAAAACGCTGCCAAGATGTTTTTTCTACCCACAACAATTGAAACTCGTCTGAAAGCTTTGAGAAACTGGGAGCTACAGGCACTGTTTCTACATCAAGGAATAGTATTTTGTGAATGGAAATATTTTCAAGCATAATAATATCAAATATAAGAATATCATATCATAATAATAGAGGAAAAGTTAATAAGAAAATATTAAAGAAAACATATAAAAAAAATTAATGTTGTGAACAGTTCAATTCGATAAATAAAATAATAGATAATAAAGAGGTTTACCCATTTATAAAATGAAAGTCAAACAGATCTTTAAGATGGCTTTTAAGTTTAAACTGGACTTCTTGCATGTCTACTTCATCTCCCAATTCCTTTTGCATAGAGGTCACCGATTTATCCGCTATACCACAAGGAACAATATTCCCAAAATAGGACAAATCACAATTAATGTTAAAAGCAAATCCATGCATTGTTACCCAACGACTAGAACGCACACCTAAAGCACATATTTTTCGAACATTATTAGTCCCTACCCCTAACCAAACGCCTGTTTCACCGTCTGAACGTGTACTCACAATTCCGTAGTCAGCAAGAGTTAAGATAACCGCTTCTTCAAGGTAGCGGAGATACTTATGGATATCTGTAAAGAAATTGTCTAAATCTAAAATGGGATAGCCGACTATCTGTCCAGGTCCGTGATATGTGATATCTCCCCCTCTATTGATTTTATAAAAGGTCGCTCCTCTAGATTTAAGGTAATTTTCATTGACTAAAAGGTTGTTTTCGTCGCCACTTTTACCTAAGGTATATACGTGCGGGTGCTCACAAAATAATAGGTAGGATAAGGTAGGATCTTGTCTATTTTCTTTTCTGTTATTTTTCTTAACATCAAGGATTTCATTAAATCGTTTTGTTTGATAGTCCCAAGCTTCTTTATAATCGATTAGCCCTAAATCTTGAAAAACAACTTTAGGCATAAATTATAGCTTAGCTAAAGAACTCTTTAGGAAGTTAATAACATCTATTTCTATAGCATCTACTTCATTCATTTCTGATAAGTACCAAGATACCCAATCGCCCAAATGAATGTGATAAAGACTATTTTCGATGCGAGAATCACCCTTACTCCAAACCTCAGAAATATTGTCCGTGAATTTAGAAATGACTTCTTTATTGATATCTATTCTCACCTGATTTCTATCGAAATCACATTTATTTCTAAAGTATACGACACCTAAATTATCCGTATTTATTCTCCATCCTAATAATTCATTGTGATTCATTTCAGGGATAACGTGGTGCCAACATAACATTTTACTGTTTTCGTTGATTTGTTGGCGGAAACGCACCCCGACACCTTCAAAACCTGCAGCCGTATAAATAACTGGTGTTGTTCCATATAATTTAGTGGCTAATTCTTTAGCTTTTGATTTAATGGCCTCCTCTTCGCTATCTAAAAGGGCTATCCCTTTATCAAATTCAGACATAAAAGAATTGTCTATCAAACCATAATGATTAAGCAAAAAGAATAACTGAGTAAAAGAATATCCAAACATAGCTCGAGGTGGTTGACCACTAGGAATTGTTATACAATTAAATCCTTTTACTTTAGCTAACTTTTCTAAAGCACCACCAGAAGTTACGCAAGCTATCTGAGCTCTTCGATTCTGACAAGCTTCCAAAGCATATAGGGTTTCTTCTGTATTTCCTGAATATGAAGAGGCTATTACTAGTGTATTTTCATCTACAAAATTAGGTATGCTGTAGTCTTTTGTTGCTGATATTGGCACATTGATATGTTCAGAAACTAAATCGTTGACTATTGTTCCTCCAATACCAGAACCCCCTAAACCACAAATAAGAACGTTATGAATATCAGCGTGAGGGTCGCTAAGTAACGTAGTCTGACCTATTTCTAAAGCATGTTTTAGGTGCTTTGTAAAGTCGCTGATATAATCGTTCATTTTCATAATAAAGGTGTATTTTTAATAGGTGTATTTTTGATAGGTGTAAAACTACAAAATTAGAGCGTTAATTATTTAATATCTTTGCCGAAAATTAATTAAATGCATAGAGATTTTTCAGAACAAGAAATTGTGAGGAGAGAGTCCTTACAAAAGTTGCTAGAATTAGGTATAAATCCTTACCCTGCAGAGTTATTTGACGTCAATGTTTCGGCTAATGAAATAAAGAAAAACTACAATTCTGAAAAACTTGGCTATAAGAATATCCAAATTGCTGGACGATTGATGAGTCGTAGAATAATGGGGAAAGCTTCTTTTGCTGAGTTACAGGATAGTACGGGTAGAATACAGCTTTATTTTAATCGAGATGAAATTTGTCCCGATGAGGATAAAACTATGTACAACACCGTCTTTAAAAAACTCCTTGATATTGGAGATTTTTTAGGAGTTAGGGGATATGTGTTTACTACTAAAGTTGGTGAAATTTCTATACATGTAGAAAGTTTCGTTATCTTAAGTAAAACGCTAAGACCACTACCATTACCTAAAACCGATACTGATGGTAAAATATACGATGCCTTTACTGATCCTGAAAAAAGATACCGTCAGCGTTATGTAGATTTGGTTGTCAATCCGCATATCAAAGAAGCATTTGTTAAGCGAACACAACTTACTAACTCTATGCGTTCTTATTTAAATGAAAAAGGATATCTAGAAGTAGAAACTCCTATTTTACAGCCTATTTATGGGGGTGCAGCAGCACGTCCCTTTAAAACACATCATAACACTCTAAACATGCCTCTTTATTTACGTGTTGCTAACGAGTTGTATCTCAAGAGATTGATTGTTGGTGGTTTTGATGGTGTTTATGAATTTTCTAAAGATTTTAGAAATGAGGGTATGAGTCGATTTCATAATCCAGAATTTACGCAAGTTGAATTGTATGTGGCCTATAAAGACTACAATTGGATGATGGATTTGGTGGAAGAAATGGTAGAAAAAGTTGCTTTAGACTTACATGGTACCACTGAAGTACAAGTTGGCGAAAACCTTATCAATTTCCAAAGACCATGGAAACGATACACTATGTATGAAGCCATTGAACACTTCACGGGTATTGATATTTCTGAAATGGACGAGGCAACTATGGCAAAAACAGCTAAAAATTTAGGAATTAGCTTGGACTCATCTATGGCTAAAGGTAAATTAATTGACGCGATTTTTGGAGAAAAATGTGAAGGGCAATTGATACAACCTACATTCATAACAGACTACCCCGTTGAAATGTCACCATTAGCCAAAAAACATAGAGATAAAGAAGGTTTAGTAGAAAGGTTTGAAGCCATTTGTAATGGTAAAGAAATATGTAACGCCTTTTCAGAGCTGAACGATCCTATTGACCAAAGAGAGCGTTTTGAAGAGCAGCTAAAGTTAGCTAATAGAGGTGATGAAGAGGCTATGGTCTTAGATGAAGATTTTTTACGCTCTATAGAATATGGTATGCCCCCTACAGCGGGACTAGGTATTGGTATTGATAGGCTTTCTATGATAATGACTAATAGTAACTCCATTCAAGATGTATTGTTCTTCCCACAGATGAAACCTGAAAATAATACCGAAGAATAAATGTCTTTATACAAAAATATAGCGGTAATTGGTGGAGGTAGTTGGGCAACAGCTATCGTTAAAATGCTCTTAGAAAATCAAGACTCTGTGAGTTGGTGGATGCGCAACAAGGAAAATATTGCCCACATCAAGCGCTATGGCAACAACCCAAATTATATTAGCTCTGCCGACCTATTGCCCAACAAACTCACTATCGATTCTGATATTAATACTATTGTTGGGGCCGCTGATTGTATCGTACTAGCCGTGCCGTCGGTTTTTTTAACAAAAACTCTAGAGTCTTTGAATGTATCAATAAAAGATAAATTTATAGTGTCAGCTATAAAAGGGATTGTGCCTGATAATAACAGTATAATTGGCGATTATTTGCACGAGAACTATCTTATACCTTATGAAAATATAGGTGTTGTAACAGGTCCATGCCATGCAGAAGAAGTCGCATTAGAGCGCCTTTCCTACTTAACAGTTGCTTGTGAAGATATTAAAAAAGCAGAATGGTTTGCTGAGCAAATCAGCTGCCGGTACATCAAAAGTAATGTTTCTGAGGATATCTATGGGACTGAAATCGCGGCTGTACTAAAAAACGTGATCGCCATAGCTTCAGGAGTATGTCACAGTTTAGGATATGGCGATAATTTTCAAGCTGTTTTAGCCTCAAATGCCATAAGAGAAATAAAACGATTCGTTGATACGGTACACCCCATAAAAAGAGATATCAAAGAGTCCGCGTATTTGGGCGATTTATTGGTTACTGTATATTCACAGTTCAGCAGAAATCGAACCTTTGGAAATATGATAGGCAAAGGCTATTCTGTAAAGTCGGCACAGCTAGAAATGAATATGGTCGCCGAAGGATTTTATGCTGTTAAATGTATCAAAGAAATTAACGTGCAATATAATATTGATATGCCTATTACAAATGCTGTATATCACATTTTATATGAAAAGATTTCTCCTGCAATAGAGATGCGTTTATTATCCGATAAATTAAATTAGTCACTGTCGATCCCTAGACAAACTTTATGAAACTCAAAGTTCTATTAATTACAGATACTATTCCTAATTTATTTACAAGAATTTTATTCAAGGTTAGGTTTTGAGTAATGTGTTTGGATTTATTTAAGGTTTTTCCTCTCTAAAATAAGATCTGCTTTGCGCTTACCCACTAACTTGGTAAGCTCGTCTTCTTGTGCTTCTAAAACACGTTTTACAGAGCCAAAATGACTGATTAAAGTGTCGACTGTTTTAGGGCCAATACCAAAAATATTATCTAATGAAGTGCCTAGGCTGTTTTTACTTCTTCTATTTCTATGGTGGTTGATGCTAAAACGATGGGCTTCATTACGCAGCTCTTGAATGACTTTTAGGCTTTGGGAGCGTTTATCTAAGTATAGGGGAACGCTATCATTTGGAAAATATATTTCCTCTAAGCGTTTTGCAATACCTATGATAGCTATGCTATCGTGGAGGTTTAGTTTTTCTAAACTTTTCAAAGCAGAGCTAAGCTGTCCTTTGCCGCCATCAATGATAATAAGTTGAGGTAAATCTTGACCTTCATTCATCAAGCGTTTATAGCGCCTATATACCACCTCTTCCATAGATGCAAAATCATCTGGGCCTGATACAGTTTTTATATTAAATAAACGGTAGTCCTTCTTACTTGGTTTGGCGTTCTTAAAGACCACGCAAGCTGCCACTGGGTTAGTGCCCTGTATATTGGAGTTGTCAAAACATTCGATATGACGAGGTTTTAAACTAAGTCGCAAGTCGTGTTGTAACTGCTCTAGCACCCTTTTCTTGTCTAATCGATGACGCAATTCTTCATTTTTACGAATACGGTCTTTTTGTATGTTTTTAGCATTCTTAAAACAAAGATTGACTAATTTGTATTTATCACCAATTTTTGGAACTGAAATTTTTAGATTTTTCCACTTAGAATCAATTGAAATATTTAAAAGTGCCTCCTTAGATGTGCTATGAAAACGTTGGCGAATTTCTGTAATAGCCATAGAGAGAAGCTCTTCGTTTGTTTCATCTAATTTCTTTTTTATCTCCATAGGGTGGGCTTGTATAATAGCGCCATTAGACACTTTAAAAAAGTTTACATAGGCATAGTCTTGGTCGGAAACAATACTAAAAACATCAACGTCATTAATGGTTGGGCTCACGATTACAGATTTGTGTTGGTATTTTTTTAAAATATTTATTTTTTGATTTACCACATGTGCTTTTTCATACTGCATTTTTTGGGAAAAGTTGTTGCGATCTCTTATTAGTTTGTCTATTAATGCTTGTGTATTACCCTTCAATAGCATTTTAAATTCTATTATTATTTCATTATAATTTAAAACTTCGTCATCATTTAAGGCTATTCTATTTAAATATTTGTTAGGCGTCCAACCTTCGGTATAAAATAATTCTGAGCAGAAATCGATTAGAGTCTTTATAATTTCTGAATTAATATATGGTCCAAAATATTGACCTTTTCCTTTCTCAATTTTTCTGGTTTGATAAACTTTGGGTAGACTATCGTTTGTTATACATATCCAAGGATATGTTTTATCGTCTTTCAATAAAATGTTATAACGAGGTTGATATTTTTTGATGAGATTATTTTCAAGCAATAAAGCATCCATTTCGGTATCGACAACTAAAGTTTCAATGCGATGTATTTTACGTACCATATAAGTGGTTTTAAAACTATCGTGTTTGCGATTGAAATATGATGACACCCTGCGTTTTAGGTTTTTGGCCTTACCGATATACAAAAGAGCTTCTTTAGCATCATAAAAGTGATATACCCCCGGCTCCGCGCTAAGGTTCTGTAATACTAATTTTATGTCTTCCGAAACTTTCATCAAATTACAAAAATACGGATTTATAAAGCATTTTCTGATGTATCTTCTTCTTGCTCTTAATCGGCCTTTATGTTTTATGATTTTAAACGTTTGAATGCAACGCAATTAGAGAAATAGGGTAAATATTAGAAAGCAGTGTTTTTTTCGTATGGTAAAATTTGAACGATTAGTTTTAGGCTTTTAAAATATAGTCCTTATTTTTGGCTTAAATTATACACTCAATGAAAGTAGCAATTGTAGGTGCAACAGGAATGGTGGGACAAGTTTTGTTAAAAGTTTTGGAAGAACGCTCCTTTCCTGTAAGTGAGTTATTAGTTGTTGCTTCTTCCAAATCAGTCGGTGAAACTGTAATGTTTAAGAACAAAAAATTAAACATAATTTCGATTGAAAATGCTGTACGCGAACGACCCGATATTGCTATGTTCTCTGCTGGAGGAAATATTTCTTTAGAATGGGCGCCTCGTTTTACAGAATTAGGAACTAAAGTGATTGACAACTCTTCGGCTTGGCGACTGACTAAGGCGCTTATTATTCCAGAAATTAATGGTAATACTTTAAAGAAAGAAGATAAAATTATTGCTTGTCCAAATTGTTCGACCATTCAATTATTAATGGCTTTAAAGCCTCTTCATGATTTTTATAAAATTAAACGCGTGATTGTTTCTACATATCAATCGGTTACTGGAACAGGCGCCAAAGCGGTAAAGCAGCTAGCAAATGAGTCGAATAATGTTAAAGGAGAAATGGTATATCCTCATCGTATTTACGAAAACGTAATTCCACATTGTGACATTTTTGAAGACAATGGATACACAAAAGAAGAAATGAAAATTTCTAGAGAGACTAAAATAATAATGCAGGACAACGACATAGAAATAAGTGCTACAGCCGTAAGAATCCCTGTTAAAGGGGGGCATTCTGAAAGTGTTAATGTGGAGTTTTTTAGTGATTTTAAATTATCGAAAATAAGACAATTATTAGATGATTTTCCGGGAGTTGTTGTACAAGATAATACTCATAAAAACGTGTACCCTATGCCAATTTTTGCAGAAAATAAAGATGCTGTTTTTGTTGGTAGAATACGTCGTGATTTTACTAATAAAAAAACTTTAAATATATGGGTGGTTTCTGATAATCTAAGAAAAGGGGCGGCAACTAATACCATTCAGATCGCAGAATATCTCATACAAAATAATTTGTTGTGATAATTAGTCATAAATATAAATATGTTTTTATTGGGCTACCATTAGCTGCCTCAACAGCCATTTCTAAAGAACTATGTGAAAAATATGATGGCAAACCCATACTTTCAAAGCACTCAATTTATCAAGACTTTTTAAAAATAGCAACCAAAGAAGAAAAAAGATATAAGGTTATCGCGTGTGCTCGTAACCCACTGGATATTTCGGTTAGCTATTATACTAAAATGATAAATGATAGCAGTGGTAATTTTACTGATGAAAAATTATTGAGAAAAAATGGTGGGCATCTTAAAATGAGGGATTATAAATTTTCAAAATATTTAAGAAAAAATAAATGTAGTTATACCCAATTTTTAAAAAAATATTATCGTGTTCCTTTTGATAATTGGTTAAGTATCACAGCACCTTATTGTAATTTTATAATTCGCTTTAATAAATTACAAGAAGACTTTGAAAAGGCGCTTGTTTATTGTGGTATTAACCCAAAGCGTAAATTACCAATAGTTAATCAAACCCAAAAAAAGATGAGCTTTGAGTCTTATTACAACGAAGAAAATAGCGCGCTTAGTTTAGCTATTTTTGGTCCTTATATGTTAAAACATGGTATGGCCTTTCCAAAGATTTGGGACGGTAAAATAATTAGCCCTTTTAAAATCATTTTATTTAAATTGCTTGGATTCATTAGAAAAATATATTGGATTAAAAACGATTATAGAAATGGTATTAATCAAAAAGTATATGCAGAACTAATCAAAAAGTATGGTTAACTACTTAAAGAAAGAGCGATGAAAAATTAAAATATTCATAACGCCCACACTTATTGCAGCATCTGCAATATTAAATACTGGCCTGAAGAATATAAAATGATCTCCGCCAACAACTGGCAACCATTGAGGAAGATAACCGTTAAATAGCGGAAAGTAAAACATATCAACGACCTTTCCTTGTAAAAAGCTTGAATATCCACCATTAAAATATGTTGCTATTTGTCCATAGCTTTCTGAAAAAATCATTCCATAAAAAGCACTATCTATCATATTACCTATCGCACCGGCTAAAATTAGAGATACGCTGTAAATTATCCCCTTTTTAACGTCGGCTTTGGTTAGCTTAGTCCAATAAACTCCTATGGCAATTATGGCAATTATTCTAAAAATACTTAGAAAATATTTCCCGTATTTTCCGCCAAACTCAAAGCCAAATGCCATGCCCCTATTTTCTGTAAAGTGTATAATAAACCAATCAAAAAAATGGATTTCTTGACCTATAACCATACTTGTCTTAATCCACACCTTTAAAAGTTGGTCTGCAATTAAAACAACAGCAATAACTAATGCAGATTTTTTTAGCATTTAATTTTATTGGGAGCGCTTAGCCTCTATACTTAACGTTGCGTGAGGAACTAACCTAAGGCGTTCTTTCTGAATAAGCTTTCCTGTAACCCTACAAACACCATAAGTTTTATTATCTATTCTTTTTAATGCATTGTACAAATTGTGTATGAACTTTTCTTGCCTTAATGCTAATTGGGCGTTTTCTTCCTTTGATAATGTTTCTGAACCTTCTTCAAAACCCTTAAAAGTGGGAGAGGTATCGTCAGTGCCGTTGTTTGAATCGTTTGTATATGCGCTTTTAATGAGCTCAAGATCATTTTCAGCCTTACTTATCTTATCGTTAATAATTTGACGAAATTCTTCTAATTCAACATCACTAAATCTAGTTTTATCGCTTGACATATATTTATCGTTTAAATAATTCTATTTTCGTATTTACCCCATCTGCCAACTCTATTTCTTCACCTTTATTAGTGATATTAAATGGGGTAATCTGTATGTTTTCGGCTAATGTTTCAGAACAAATATAATTTAAATTATTATTAATTGCTTTAACTAATTTTTCTTCTGCACATAGTTTAATATCTATTTGATCGGTAACTTTAAAGCCTAAATCTTTTCTGAGATTTTGAACTCTGTTCACAAGTTCTCTTGCTAAGCCTTCATTAATTAAGTTATCGGAAAGACTTATGTCAAGAGCTATTGTGATTCCATTCATCGATGCAACAGACCAGCCAGGAATATCCTCTGTTTCTATAATGACGTCATTATAATTAATTTGAATTTCGGAGTCAGCTAGCTTTATTGTATAGCTATTTTCCTTTTCAATTGTATTAATTTCTTTCGAGGATAATTTAGAGATGGCCTGTGAAATATCCTTCATTTTACCACCAAATTTTGGCCCTAATGTCTTAAAGTTTGGCTTAATCTTCTTCACAAGAACACTTGAATTGGGATTCATAAACTCCAACTCCTTAACATTAACCTCGGACAACACCAAAAATTTAACAGCTTCTATTTTATTTTTAATTGTTTCATTAATAGCTGGAACCATAATTTTTTGTAATGGCTGTCTAACCCTAATATTTTCTTTTTTTCTTATGGAAAAGACCATAGATGTAATATCTTGAGCTAATCTCATCTGTGCTTCTAAATCAGCGTTAATTGCCTCAAGATTAACCTTAGGCCATTGTGATAGGTGAACAGATTCAAATGTATTTTTGTTGGTAACCTGATTGAGGTCATCAAACAGTTTGTCCATAAAAAATGGGGCTATAGGAGAAGCTAATATAGCTAGCGTTTCAAGACATGTGTAAAGCGTCTGATATGCTGATATTTTATCCTTACCATAATCCCCTTTCCAAAAACGCCTTCTACATAGCCTAACATACCAATTGCTTAAATTTTCATTTACAAAAAATTGTATCGCCCTCGATGCTTTTGTTGCTTCAAAGTCATCTAAAGATCTTCCTACTTCTTTAATAAGTGTATTAAGCTCCGATAGTATCCAACGATCAATTTCTGGTCTCTGCTCTAAATTTATCTCTTTTTCACTATAACTAAAACCATCTATATTAGCGTATAATGCGAAGAAAGCATAGGTGTTATAAAGCGTTCCAAAAAACTTGCGCTTCACCTCAGCTAAACCATCTAAATCAAATTTTAAATTGTCCCATGGCTGGGCATTGCTAATCATATACCAACGCGTAGCGTCTGCGCCATATTCTTCTAAAGTCTCGAATGGATCTGCTGCATTACCTAAGCGTTTAGACATTTTGTTACCGTCCTTGTCCAAAACTAATCCATTAGAAACAACATTTTTGAATGCTACGCTATTAAATAAAATGCTAGATATCGCGTGTAGTGTGAAAAACCAGCCTCTTGTTTGGTCAACACCTTCAGCTATAAAATCAGCTGGAAAAGATTTTTCAAATGTTTCTTTATTTTCAAAGGGATAATGAAGTTGGGCGTAAGGCATTGAGCCTGAATCGAACCAAACATCAATAAGGTCAGGCTCTCTATGCATAGATTTACCGCTAGGCGAAACTAAAATAATGTCATCTACAAAAGGTCTGTGTAAATCAATAGTGTCATAATTTTTAGCAGACATATCACCAACAACAAAATCCGCAAAGGGGTTTGTAGACATTAGGCCGGATAGGACTGATTTTTCTATTTCAAATTTTAATTCCTCAATTGAGCCAATACAGATTTGTTCTTCACCATCTTTAGTCGCCCAAATTGGCAAAGGAATTCCCCAAAATCGAGAACGAGATAGGTTCCAGTCAACTAAATTTTCAAGCCAATTACCAAATCGTCCTTCGCCTGTAGATTTGGGCTTCCAATTAATCTTTTTGTTATTATCTATCATACATTCTTTGGCAGCTGTGGTCCTAACAAACCAACTTTCTAAGGGATAGTATAATATTGGCTTGTCCGTGCGCCAACAATGAGGATATGAATGTTCGTATTTTTCTGCTTTAAAACATTTGTTTTCTATTTTTAGCTTAATAGCAAGCTGTATATCAACTGATTTTTCTGGTGCTTCTCCAGCAGGGTAATATTCATTCTTGACATACATTCCTGCAAAGTCAGTAACCTCATCTACAAATCGGCCTTGAGTGTCTACTAAAGTTAATGTGCCTATACCATTTTGCTTAGCCACTAAATTATCATCTGCGCCAAAGCTAGGTGCTAGGTGAACAATTCCTGTTCCGTCTTCAGTTGTTACAAAATCGCCTATTAATACTTTAAACGCTTCTCCATTCACTGGCTTAGCATAGGTCAATAATTGCTCATAACAAAGCCCCTCTAATTCAGAGCCCTTAATTTCTCTAATAATTTTATATGGGATGGACTTGTTGCCTTCAACATATTCAGACATTTTAAGGTCTTTGTTTTTTTCAGGAAAATACTTAGAGAAAAGTGCTTTTGCTAAAATAACTGTTACTGCCTTAAAGGTGTAAGGATTAAAAGTGTTAACAACAACATAGTCTATTTTTCTGCCTACCGCTAATGCTGTATTAGATGGTAAGGTCCAAGGAGTTGTAGTCCATGCTAAAAAGAAAACCTTTTCTGTTGAATTATTAAATAGAAAAATTGATTTATCATTTTTGATGACTTTAAACTGAGCTATTACAGAAAGGTCTTTAACATTTTTATAGCACCCCGGCTGATTTAACTCGTGGGAGCTTAGCCCAGTTCCTGCTTTTGGAGAAAACGGCTGAATGGTATGTCCTTTATATAGCATGCCTTTTTTATCTATCTGACTCAGCAACCACCAAACACTTTCAATATATTTATTATCATAAGTGACGTAAGGATCATTCATATCAACCCAATATCCCATTACGTCTGTTAGGTTTTCCCATGTGTTTTTGAACTTCATCACGTTTTCACGACACTTTTTGTTGTAATCTTCAATCGAAATTGTCGTTCCAATGTCTTCTTTAGTAATACCTAACTCTTTTTCAACCCCAAGTTCTACCGGCAAGCCATGGGCATCCCAGCCTGCTTTTCGATTGACTTTATAACCTTGTAATGTTTTAAAACGACAAAAAATATCTTTAATCGCCCGGCCCATAACATGATGAATTCCCGGCATGCCATTCGCAGAAGGAGGGCCCTCATAAAAAGCATATGGTTTACCTGCTTCTCTTGTGGAAAGACTTTTCTCGAAAATTGATTTAGAGCGCCACTTAGCAAGCACTTCTTTATTTATCGCCGACAAATCAAGCTGTTTATATTCTGGGTATTTTTTCATTAGTCAATAGTTGCTATTACTTTTAGCTCTATAGCAATTGGGGTAGGCAAACAATTTATTTCTAAGGTTGTTCTGCAGGGTTGATTGTCGGCGAAAAACTCAGCATAAACTTTATTGTAAATTTGAAAGTCATCTTTCATATTCGTTAAAAAAACTGTGACATCGATAATATTTTTCCAAGAAGATCCAGATTCCTCAACAATCATACGAACATTGTTAAAAACGGATCGACATTGAGTTTCTATGTCATAAGATATAATATTACCCTTTTCGTCAAGATCAACTCCGGGTATTTTGTTTGTGCCTCTTTCTCTAGGACCTACTCCTGATAAAAATAATAAATTACCATATTGACGGGCATGTGGGTATAGTCCTACAGGTTCGGGTGCTTTGATTGATTCTATTTTTTTAATAGTCATTAATAAAAATTTAATGTCGCAAAAATACTCAATGATAAGCAGAATAGCAATCTATTAAAATTATACGTGTAAGTTCTGAAAATTCATAAATTTGTAATAATTGTCTTGGGGATGTAGCTCAGTTGGCTAGAGCGCTTGACTGGCAGTCAA
>CEUK01092449.1_pt1 | contig 15800 bp, 16 predicted proteins | sample 356451 | NCBI WGS metagenome assembly CEUK01 (sample SAMEA2622843, study PRJEB7988) | marine metagenome | isolation source: saline water (ENVO:00002010), including
GAGTTTTAATTTTTTCTTATATCCTCCGAAAAAGGCCACAGAAAGCAATATGGTTCCGACTATAGCTGGAATAAAATAATACAACAACTCATTGGGATAAGAAAATCCTTTGATTTTAGATTCCCATATGTATTTGAATCCTAAAATTCCGCCAAGTAAAAGAAGGGCATCAAGTATGGGTAGGGTAGATTTTTTTACTACACGGTTTAAAATCGCAATTGATGCTCTGAAATAGATAGCGATTTTGATTAGAAAACTGAATAGAGAAGCGTTTTTTGAAGAAAAATGTTTCTTCGCAAAAATGATCATAGCATTGTAAAAAACAAAAACATAATTTACAGAACTCTTTTTGGTGCTTTCTCCTTTATAATGAATTATTCGAGTATTCGCAAAGTAGTAGTTTTTATAGCCTCCTTTAATTAAACGATAGGATAAGTCAATATCTTCTCCGTACATAAAGAAATCTTCATCAAGCAATCCTACCTTATCCAGTGCAGATTTTCGCATTAACATAAATGCTCCAGACAGGATTTCAATTTCATGGTTTTCATTTTTATCCAGATGTCCACAGTGGTATTTTCCAAAACGTTTACTTTTTGGAAATAAACTAGAGAGTCCAAAAATTTTGTAAAAAGCAACTGAAGGGGTTGGTAATGACCTTTTAGACTCGGGAAGAAAATTTCCCTTTCCATCAACCATTTTTACTCCTAGTCCACCAGCATTGGGATTTGCATCCATAAATTCAAGGACTTTTTCAAAAGTGTCTTCTTCAACAAGTGTGTCCGGATTTAAAAGAAGTGTATATTCTCCTTTTGATTTCTTTACAGCAAGATTGTTTCCTTTTGAAAACCCTAAATTGTCTTTTGATGCAACTAATTTTACCGATGGAAATTTGTCTTTAATCATGGCTACTGAGCCATCAACTGAATTGTTATCAACAACCCATACCTCTCCATCTATATTTTGTAAAGCTTTAAAAACACTTTGTAAACACTGTTCAAGAAAATGCTGAACATTGTAGTTGACAATTATAACGGATAATTTCAATTTTCAGGTAAATTTAGGATCAGCAAAATTAACGAAAAATACATTAGTGTCAATATAAATTAATTGTTTTGACTTAAATTGTTTCTATAGATTAAGTAATAATAGCTGTTTAAATATTTGATGATCAATTTGCTGTTTTTTTTATAAGAATGAATCTTTAGCTAAGTCTGAGTATTTATTTTTTTTTGAAATAAAATATTCTTTAGCTATTGATGGTTTATAAACTCCAATGATTTCTTTGTTTGTATGCTGTTGATTAAGTTTTTTTCTGATTTTTAAGTATTTTAATAAATTGGCGTAAAAAGACATATGAGCTTTAAAAACGGCAAGAAAGTGTCTGACATTTCCCTCGAAAAGGAATTTTGCAGCCGCTAAACCATCCAAAAGAAGTTTTTGTGTCATTTTGATTAAAAATTTATTACGGGGGTAATTTTTGATCAATAAAAATAAACTGTTTCGAAAGTTTAAAAATGTTTTTTTGGGGCTCAGTTTATTTAGTGTTCCTCCGCCTAAATGATAAACATGTGATTCACCAACAGCGTAAACTAAATAACCAGCTCTCTGCATTCTCCAGCATAAATCAATTTCTTCCATATGAGCGAAAAAGAACTCGTCAAAGCCATTCAGTTTTTTAAAGGTGTCATTTCGAACAAACATACAGGCTCCTGAGGCCCAAAAAACAGGTTCGTTATTATTGTATTGGCCTTTATCTTCTTCAAGAGTATCAAATATTCTTCCCCTACAAAATGGGAACCCCCATTGATCTATGTATCCCCCTGCCGCACCTGCATATTCAAAGTGTGTTTTTTTTCTGTATTGTAAAATTTTAGGCATGGCCGCACCTACCGTAGGATTTTTATCCATGAATTCTGTCATAGGTTGAACCCAGTTTTCCGGGGTTTCAATATCAGAATTTAATAACACCACGTATTCATTGTGAACGTGTGTTAAAGCTTCATTATATCCTTTAGCGAATCCGCCGTTGGTTTTGTTTTGAATAATTTTTATTTCTGGATAGGTTGAGTTTAAAAAGGCAATACTGCCGTCAGTTGACGCATTATCTGCAATAATTGCCTCTGCATATTCGGGTAATGTAGCCAGTACACTTGGTAAAAACTTTTTGAGTAGTTCTTCTCCATTCCAATTTAAAATAACAATCGCAACCTTTTTCATTATAAAACGAATTTACTAATTCCTTTATAAAATCATTTAGATGGAATAAAATACTAAATTTGAAAAAAAAATATTTTTATGTCTGCTTGGGGAATATCAAACTTTGAAAATGATACAGCACTTGATTGGGTGAATGAAATAATTCAGGAACAAGAGATAACCGGGTTACAAGAATCAATTAAAACCTTTTTAAAAGATTTTTCCGGAGAATCCACATCTTTAATAGATTGTTCTAAGTTTTTAACTGCAGCTGAAACAGTTGCTGCAATAATCGGCAGTCCTAATGAAGATTTTCCAGAGGAGCTGAAGGAATGGGTTGAATCAAAGTATATTAAAATTGAACAAATCACAATTGATGATGCTAAAAAAGGAGTTAAATTAATTATGACCGATAGTGAGGCCAAAGAAATGTTTTTGGACTCAGGGTATTTTAAATCCTGGGAAAAAGCTCAAAAGGACTTGATTAAAAGGTTATCCAAATGATTTTATTTGGAAGAAAGGATAAGTTATTGGCAACAAGAGAAATACCCGAGGAATTGTGTGAGAGTTGCGGTGAAAGAGGGGGGATTGTAAGTATTTTTCAGATTTACTATCATGTTGCTAAAATTCCATTTTTCCCATTATCAAGGAGGGCTGCTTCTCAATGTTATTCTTGCAGAAAAGTTAAAGTAAAAAAGGATTTCTCTAATCAGCAAAGGATGGTTTCGAAACTTTTAAAAAAGGAGACAAAAACTCCTTTGTGGACCATGATTGGTTCCTGTTTAATTTTGATTTGTCTGGTCTTGAATTATTTGATTAGGTTAATTTAAGTATTTGAAAATCTTATAAAAACTGTTAACTGGATAGAGAGATAATTATAACACGAAAATAAGTTTTAGTTTTTTTTAAGAAAATTCATGATTGCATTAGTGTAAAGTTTAAGAAATTATGATTTTAAGTTTTGGTGAGGTTTTAATGGATTGTTTCCCTGGTAAAAATGTCATAGGTGGAGCTCCGTTTAATGTTGCAGTGCATTTAAAAAGGCTGGGTCAGGAAGCAGGTATAATTACTAAAGTAGGCGAAGATGATCTGGGTAGTCAAATTCATCAAATATTGGTTCGAGAAGGTCTAACAGCTCAGCTTCAAATAGATGAAAAATATCCAACAGGAAGGGTTGATGTTACTTTAAAAAATGGTCAGCCATCCTACCACATTCATCAAGGTTGTGGCTGGGAGTTTATAGGAGTAAAGGAAATTGAAACTCCGAACTATTTTGTTTTTGGATCATTAGCCTTGTTTTTTGAAGAGAACAAAAAATCGTTTAATGAGTATCGAAATCAATTTGAAAAGGCAGCATTTGTTTGTGATCTTAATTTAAGAAAACCATACTATGATAAGGGCACTATTGAGTTGTGTTTGAATGCTGCAGAGATACTTAAAATAAATGATGAGGAGCTGGATTATTTGTCAAAATCGTATAAAGTTGTAGATGTTATAGATTGGCTGAAAAGTGAATTTGGTATTCATAAGATTATTTTAACAGAGGGGGCAAAGGGTGCAACTTTGTTCTGGGACGATAAAATTATTTCCTGTGAAGTTAAGATGATTGAAAATATTAAAGATACTGTAGGTGCAGGCGATTCATTTACTTCATTGTTTTTGCATGGCGTTATAAATAATTTGCCGCTAGATCTTACCATGCAAAGAGCAGCTGATTTTGCCGGGGATATTTGTCAAACATCAGGGGCAGTTCCTGATGATTTAACGGTTTACGAAAAATATAAATTTTGAAGCAAAAATTAATAATTACTTTTTGTTTGATTTCATTTTCCTTGTTCGCTGGTGATAATGGATATTTTGTGATTTTTAATTCTAAAAGTTCGATTTATCATTTTGATCCATATAGCTACTTTGACCAAAAAGCTATTGAAAATAAAATACGTATGGGTTTGCCAATTTATGATTGGTATGATTTACCTGTAAATCCTGATTATGTTTCTGAAGTAGCGTCATTTTCTGATTCTTTAGGGTATAGGTTACGTTGGTTTAATGGTGTTACTGTTTATTGCTCGGAAAAATCTATTTTAAAAATAAAGCAATTGTCTTTTGTGAAAAAGGTTATTAAATGGAAGGGTAATATGGAAATTTTACCTCAAGCAAAAGAGATTAAACAGGACGTAGTAAAAAAATCACCCATATTTCAGTGGCAATTGAACACAATGGGGGGTGAGTTGTTTCAAAAGAGAAATATATTTGGAGAAGGGGTTCGAATTTCGATTGTTGATGTTGGGTTCAGAGGTGCTGATGATAACAATCAACTAAATCATGTATTTACAAATAATAAATTTATTGATTCATGGGATTTTTCGAGAAATAAACCTTTGGATTTTACAAAAGGTCCCATGCACGGAACTATGGTGGCCTCCTTTGTTGTTGGTAAATTGGATTCGATTCAAATTGGTCACGCGCCGAAAGCTGAGGTTTTATTTGCAAAAATGAAGTCGATTACGAACTCGAATAAATCGATTGAAGAAGCCTGGTTAAAAGCTGTTGAATGGAGCCACAGGAAAGGGGCTCGATTGGTGAATAGTTCTGTTGGGTATACAGAAGGAAATCATACAATTGATATGTTAACAGGGGACATATGCTTAATGAGTTTGGCTGGTAATTTAGCTTCCAGAAAAGGTATGCTTATTATTAATTCTGCTGGTAATGAAGGAGCTAATGACTGGAAAATGATTGGTTTTCCCAGTGATGCGGATAGTGTTTTAACTGTTGGTGCAATTGATCCAAAATCAGGTGTAAGAACTGATTATTCTTCTTATGGACCATCAAAAGATTTAAACCTGAAGCCCAATGTGACTGCTGTTGGAGATGTCTTTTGGCACACCGGTAGTGGTATTAAGAAGTTAGAAGGAACATCTTTTTCCACGCCACTGGTTACTGGTTATGCAGCTTGTGTTTTACAAAATCAACCTGATTTAATACCAATGAGCTTGATTGATACAATTCAAAAAACAGCTTCCCTTTATCCTTACTATGATTATTCTCATGGTTATGGTGTTCCTCGTGCAACATTATATTTTGACGAAGACACAATAAAAAATGGAAATCCATCAATAGCACTTTTAAAAAGTCCAAATTATTTAGTTGACGGGTATTATTATTTTAAATATTTGAGCAATAAGGGATCCCATGTTTTTTATCAGATAATCCATAAAGATGGCTATATAAGAGACTACAAGGTAGTGACGTTTGAAAAAAATAACCAATCTCCTAAAATTTATTTTAAAGACCTTTCAAAAGGGGAGGTTATTAGAGTTTTTCACAGAGGAACATATATTGAAAAGAAAATTGAATGAGAGTTGAAATCCTTTTTTTAATCCTTTTTCCCATTTTCTCAATGGGACAGGATTACGTAGTTGACGAAATATTTGAACCGGATGATTATTCGGGAGGATTCGCAGAAGTTAGTTCCAATAACCGTTTTATATATTCATGGGGGTTAAATGTAAATAACTCCGAATTAAACCTTATCAAAGTGTCGGGTTCCAATTATTTTGATTTTCGCTATCAATATAACTTGCCTATATTAAAAAAAGTATATTTCACTTCAGGTATTGGTTTAAGCTGGAATATTTTTAATTTAAATAATGATAGTAATTCATTCTATATTGATTCTTTATTTCATCAAAAAAGAAAATTGCGTTTTCAAAATATAACGAGTGTTATCGGTTTGAGATTTCAAGGGAAAAAATATCCGAATGAATCCTGGTGTTTAGAAGTTAATTTTTCAAATGAATATTTAATTCGATCCAATTATATCACATGGGGTGAATTGGATGGGATGAAGTATAAAAATAAATTTTCAAAACTTAATTTTGTAGATAAATATCAATATGGATTTGAAATTAGAGGTGGGTATAAGAATATATCCTTATTTTCAAGGTATAGGTTGAGTAATCTAATAAATCGTTCCATGTTTGATTTGGATTTGCCTAATTTAACTTTCGGATTGCAATTAGATATACCAGCATCTGGAGATATATAACATAAATATGTGGAAAAGTGACTATAGTGTTGATCAAGTTAATTCAATGAGTAAAAATACAATACTTGATGTTTTAGGAATTGAAATAACTGAAATAGGAGATGATTTCCTTACAGGTAAAATGCCGGTGGATTCCAGAACGGTTCAACCGATGAGAATTTTACATGGAGGCGCAAATGTTGTTTTAGCTGAAACTTTAGGTAGTATTGCTTCTTTAATGATAATTAATCCAGAGGAAGAAATAAGTGTAGGCGTAGATATCAATGCTAATCACATTCGGTCTGTTAAATCTGGTTGGGTTACAGGAGTTGCAAAACCTTTGAGTATTGGACGTAAGATTCACGTATGGGAAATCAAAATTAACGATGAGGGGGGGCGCTTAACATGTATTTCACGACTTACTGTATCAGTTTTACCCAAAAAAAACAGCTAGTTTAAAACAAAAGGTGCGATAAGATCAAATTCTGGTATGTAAACTTTAAACTTCTCGCGTGTCATTAGGTTTTGCATAATGTAATATCCCCGCATTCTTCCAATGGGTGAAGTAAGTGATGTTCCTGATTCATAGTCATGAGACCCTTGAAATTCCAGTGTGGGTTGTAAACCAATAACTCCATTTCCTTCTACTTCATAGTGCTCTCCTTTGGAGTCGAACACAAACCATTTTCTGGAGAGCAATTTAACTGAAAAGTCATTTTCATTTTTTATTGATATTTGGTACGAAAAAATAAATTCTGATTGGGCGGGTTTTGAGAACTCTTCTTCATAGTTACTTCTGACTATAACTTCAACACCCTCAGTTATTAAACTCTCCATAATGCAAAAGTAAGAAAAGAAAGTACTCAGCGCTACTGAAAAGTAAATCTTTTAACACCTATTAACGTTTCTGTTTCATCATTAAAACCTTTATGATATATAAAAACTGTGTACGTGTTTTTTGCTTGAAAATGGCTTCCGTCAGTATTTTCCCAGAAGAGTGAATTTTCCATATTTTTTTTTGCAGCATAAGCATAATTATATACACCTTGTTTTAGTAATATATGTGATTCGTAATGTTCTAATGAGTCTTTGTAGATCATTTTGAAATTTCTATTGATTTCTCCACCATTTATTTTCCCCAGAATAAAAACTGAACTACTGTCCAAAGGTATTTTACGTGCAAATCTAAAATGAACAAAAGCGTAGTCTGATGTTAGGTTTGGGTTTTCCCTGAACGTTTTTTTTTCAATAAAAAATCTACCATCATGATCCATAGTTTGTTTGTATTTCAGGTAAGCACGATTGTAGTCTGTTTCAGGTATAATATGATATATTGAGTCTTCGTAAAAAATTTCTTCAACACCTTGTGCGGGTTGTTTTAAGTCTCTGAAATCCAATATTCTGTATTCATTTCCTGCTTCAAATAAGGTTTCGTTTTCATTGTTGAAGAGCAATTGGTTGTTTCCTTCAAATGATGGTTTTATATTGTACTTTGCGTTATCATACCTACCGTTTTGTATAATTACAGCTTTAAATTCGCTCCTGGGGTTGTTACTTGGAATCATAGAGTGGTTAACTGCAAAGTTTACTAGATGATGTGTATGTTTCAAATCAAAATTTATTGGCCTTTTCGGTTGGGGAGTTATCGTTATTTTTGATTCAACGATATAGAATTTATGTGTCAACATAACCTCCAGTGTCTCAACTTCCTTAACAATTAAGATATAATTTCCACTCATTAAAAATTTAGATTCTGTTGAGGGGAAATCTAAATTGTAGTGAATATAATCTATTGCTGTGTTTTCAGAAAACTCAAAATCAGTAATAAATTGATCTTCCATTCCTTCAGCAAAATCATGAAAAAATACGTTTTCGGATTTTTCCCAATTTGCATCACATTTTATAAATGTATAGGAGAATTCTTTTGGTTCATTAGCCAGGTAATCAAAACTTAAATTGAGTTTTTCATCTGTGTTTAAGGAAATAATAGGCATATCATAAGTCAAACCGTAGTTTGACAACTGAACACTTTTAATAGAAGGAGAAAATATTTCATTTTTAAATGATGCCAATAAGTGCAAACTGGTAAAAGGGATTAAGATGAGAGTTAAAAACAATTTCATACATCTAAAATAAAGCTCGAGTTGTTAATTTAAATAATAATAATTTATTTAGAATGGATTTAAATAACAACGGGGCCCCTTAAAATTTAGTATTGAACCTCTTGTTTTTTTATTTTTGCAGTATTGATTTATCACCCAATCTATAAAGAATGTCAGTACAAATAAAGCTGAGAAAAGGGGCGGACATCAAATTACAAGGTGTCGCAAGTCGCATCAAAGTAGATGCGCCACCGTCTGATGTAGTAGCAATTAAGCCTTCAGATTTTCATGGCGTAATCCCAAAATTGATTTTAAGAGAAGGCGCTAAGGTTAAAGCTGGTACACCTATATTCTTTGATAAAGAGAATGATAGAATTAAGTTTTCCTCACCAGTTTCCGGAGAAATTATTGAAATAGTGCGAGGAGCGCGTCGTGTTATTCTGGAAATTAAAATTAAAATTGACAAAACGAATTCTTTTGAAGATTTTGGTACGACTGATGTTACAAAAGTACCTGTTGAAGATTTGAAAAACAAGCTTCTTAATTCCGGTTTATGGACATTCATAAAGCAGCGACCATTTAACTGTATCGCTAATCCGGATGATCAACCGAAGGCAGTATTCGTTTCCGGCTTTGATTCAAGCCCACTTGCTCCAGATTACGACTTTTTGTTGGAGGGAAGAGAGGAAGATTTCCAGTTAGGTATTGATGCATTGGCCAAATTTGCCCGGAACGGATTTGTGAATTTAAATATTCCAGCGGAAAAGGTATTAAGATTCAACTCAACCGATCTTTTTTCCTATACGGATGATGTGGGCAGAGAAATAGAAGTGGATTACAAAACGGCTTCAAATGTAGCCGCATCTCACGGGGCAGCAAAAGCATTACAGTCATTAAAAAATAAATACGGTAAAGCAAGTACTGTCTTCACAAAAGCAAAGAATGTTTCTTTGGGAGAAATTTCAGGGCAACATCCAGCTGGTAATGTGGGTATTCAAATACATCATATTAATCCAGTTAATAAAGGAGAGGTTGTTTGGACCGTGAATGCACAAGATGTAGCAATGATCGGTGAGTTCCTAAGAACGGGTAACTTTAATGCTAAAAAAGTTATAGCACTTACAGGTTCTGAAGTTGCTCTTCCAAGATATTACTCAGTGACTCTAGGTCAAAATCTAGAAAGTATATTCGAAGGTAATTTAAAGGAAAGCGAAGATACCCCAAGATTCATCTCTGGAAACCCTTTGACAGGTACAAAAGTTGAAAAAGACGGTTATTTGGGTGCATATGATTCGCAATTAACTGTTCTCCCAGAAGGAAATAAGTACGATTTGTTTGGATGGGCAGTCCCTATTCAGCCAAATAAGTTTTCACTAAGCAGAACACTGTGGTCATGGATAATGCCAAGTAAGGCATATCGATTAAATACTAATATGAATGGTGAACAAAGAGCTTTTGTTGTAACCGGTGAATATGAAAAATTACTACCAATGAGTATTTTTCCTGTTCAGCTGTTGAAGTCTTGTTTAGTAGAAGATATCGATGCTATGGAAGGTCTGGGGATATATGAGATAGTACCAGAAGATATAGCTCTATGTGAGTTTGCTTGTACTTCTAAACAACCTGCTCAGGAAATTCTTCAAACAGGCCTGGATTTAGTTAAAAAAGAGTGCGCATAATTAATTCAATTTTAAAAGGAAGATGAAGTTTTTAGAAAAAATTGTAGACAAACTGGAACCCAACTTTGAGAAAGGGGGGAAGTATGAGAAGTGGTTCCCGCTTTTTGATGGATTTGCTACATTTTTGTTCACACCTAAGCATACAACCAAGAAAGGTGTGCATATACGAGATGCCGTTGATTTAAAGAGAACAATGAATACCGTAATCATAGCCATGGTTCCATGTCTGTTGTTTGGTATTTGGAATACTGGTTACCAGCATTACAATGCCCTTGGTTTAACGGAAGAATTTGGCGTTCTGGATCAAATATTATTTGGTGCGCTTAAAGTTATTCCAGTAGTAATCGTTTCTTATGTAGTTGGTCTGGGGGTTGAGTTTGGTTTCTGTATTGCTAAGGGGCATCCTATTGAAGAAGGTTTTCTGGTTTCGGGAATGCTTATACCATTAATTGTGCCCGCTGATACTCCATTGTGGATGGTAGCTGTTGCTACAATTTTTTCGGTAGTTTTTGTCAAAGAAGTTTTTGGTGGTACTGGTATGAATATCTTAAACCCGGCTTTAACTGCAAGGGCATTTTTATTCTTTGCGTATCCAAAGCAGTTATCTGGTGATAGTGCATGGGTGAATATGGAGTTGCCTGATGGTTATTCTTATGCTGAAAATGGTACTGTCGTTTTGAATGAGTTGGGTCAAAAAGTAGGACAGGTTGATGCTATAGCCGGAGCTACTCAATTATCAAGATTTAATGCTTCAATAGGGGCGATGAAAGATAAAGCTGAAGAACTTGGCGAAGCTGTTGGTGCAAATGCTCAGGCTTTCGATGCGGGACTGGATAAATTAGCAAAAAAGTACGAATTGTGGGAATCCTTTGTAGGTGTTATTCCTGGATCTATTGGAGAAACATCGGTAATTGCCATATTAATTGGAGCGGGATTCTTATTGCATACTGGAGTTGGTTCCTTAAAAATAATGTTATCTGGTATTTTTGGTGCTGTTTTCATGACCATAATATTCAATACAGCAGGATTAAATCCTTACATGACTGTGGGGCCTTTAGAGCATTTGTTTGCAGGTGGTTTCATGTTTGGTTTAGTATTTATGGCTACAGATCCTGTATCTGCCGCTCAAACTGAAGTAGGTAAAGTGATTTACGGATTCTTTATAGGTCTTTTCTGTATTATGATCAGGGTATTTAATCCCGCTTATCCAGAAGGTATGATGCTGGCAATTCTTTTCATGAACGTAATGGCTCCACTGATTGATCATTACGTAATACAAAATAATATCAAACAGCGTTTAGAAAGATTGAAACTAAATACTGCAAACCATTAACACGTTTAAAAATGGCAATAAATAAAAATAGTACTGGATATACAATTACATTCTCAGTTGTTTTGGTTTGTATATGCGGTGCATTGCTGGCTTTTTTAGCTACTCAGTTAAAACCTTTCCAAAATGCAAATATTGCTAATGAGAAAAGACAATTCATTTTGTCTGCGGCAGGTTTTGCGTCATTGGATAGTTTGAAAAAATTACAAAAATCAGATATTGAGAAAATGTTCTCAGAGTCTGTAACCAGTAATGTTTACGATTTTGAAGGTTCCCCAATCCAGGGTGAGGACGCTTTTTTAATTGACATTGTCAAAGAGTTCAAGGCAACTAAAAATGAACCAAAAATCCGTAGATATCCTGTTTTTACATGTGTTAATGAATCCGATACCAGTTATGTAATCCCAATGGCAGGAAATGGTTTATGGGGTCCGGTTTGGGGGTTTGCGGCCTTAGGTTCAGATCAGAATACGATTACAGGTATTGTTTTTGACCACAAATCAGAGACACCAGGATTAGGAGCAAAAATCACTGATCAATCCTTCGTTGATATGTTTACTTCAACAACTAAAACAGTAATGAAAGGCGATAAATATATGGGGTTAAAAGTGGTTAAGGGTGGTTTAAAAGAGCCGAACCATGAAGTTGATGCGATAGCCGGGGCTACAATAACCTCAAATGGTGTTTCGGCAATGTTAAAAAGTGCCTTTAAGCCCTATATGAAAGCTTGGGATAAAATTAAATAAGAGGAGTATAAAGATTTAAACAATACACAATGAGTGCGAAAAAAGAATCATTATTTTCTAAAAAGAACATGAAGTTGATTAAGGATCCTTTAAATGATTCTAATCCAATTTCCATTCAGGTATTAGGGATTTGTTCTGCCTTGGCTATTACAATCATGTTGGAAAATGCTTTTGTAATGTCTATGTCGGTCCTGTTCGTTTTGATAATGGCCAATGTAATCGTATCCGTTATTAGGAATATGATTCCAGATAAAATCAGAATTATTGTTCAGTTGGTTATTGTTGCTACATTAGTAATTACCGTTGACCAAATCTTAAAGGCTTTTGTATATGAAGTGTCTAAACAACTATCGGTATTTGTTGGTTTAATTATAACCAATTGTATTATTATGGGGCGTTTGGAAGCGTTTGCTCTTGGTAATAAGGTTGGTCCTTCTTTCCTGGATGCAATTGGTAATGCTTTTGGATATACATGGATTCTACTGGTTGTTGGTTTGATTCGTGAAGTATTTGGTTCGGGTTCACTAACAATGTTTGGTTTGGAAGGTCTGATTCCAGAGTCTTGGATGATTGAAAACGGAGGATTTTATGAACACAACGGGTTGATGTTGTTGTCACCAATAGCTCTGTTTTTAGTTGCTGGTGTTATCTGGGTTCAAAGGGCGAAAAACAGAAAATTAATTGAAGAAAATTAATCGACAAAATTTAAAGAGATGTTAGATTACATAAATATCATTGTTAAAAGTATTTTCATCGAAAATATGATTTTTGCTTACTTCTTAGGTATGTGTTCATATCTGGCAGTTTCAAAGTCTGTTAAAACCGCATCAGGTTTAGGTGCAGCCGTTATTTTTGTACTTTGTGTAACTGTGCCTGTAAACTATTTGTTGGAAAATTATGTTTTGGCAGAAGGCGCACTTGATTGGTTGGATGCGGACTATGGTTTGAATGGAAGTGAAACAATGGATTTATCTTTCCTTTCGTTCATTATGTTTATTGCAGTAGTTGCTTCAATTGTTCAATTGGTTGAAATGATTGTTGAGAAATTTGCTCCTGCGCTATATGGTGCATTGGGAATTTTCCTGCCGCTTATTGCAGTAAACTGTTCCATATTAGGAGGGGCATTATTCATGCAGGAAAGACAGTATGGTTCTATTGGAGAAGCCACGGCTTTTGCATTTGGTTCAGGTATTGGTTGGTGGATTGCAATTGTTGCTTTAGCAGCGATTCGAGAAAAAATTCGTTATTCTAATGTTCCAGCTCCGTTGAGAGGTTTAGGAATAACTTTTATTATTACTGGATTGATGGGAATTGCTTTTATGGCATTTCTGGGAATTGAACTTTAGATAGGATAAGAAGAATTTTATATTAATAGATATGACAATAGTTATAAGTGTAGCGGTTTTCTTAATAGTAGTATTGATGCTTGTTGCTTTACTTTTATTTGCAAAAGCAAAATTATCTCCATCGGGTATGGTGAAGATTACGGTTAATGGCGAAAGGGTAATTGAAACTGATGCTGGCGGAACGTTGTTATCTACTTTAGGTAATAATAAAATTTTCTTGCCTTCTGCTTGTGGTGGAGGTGGAACTTGCGCAATGTGCGAGTGTCAGGTGCATGCCGGGGGTGGTGAAATATTGCCAACAGAAAAACCGTATTTTTCGAGAAAACATATTGCTGAAAATTATCGTCTTGGTTGCCAGGTTAAGGTTAAGCAGGATATGGAAGTTGAAATACCTGCTGAAATATTTGGGATTAAAAAATGGGATTGTGAGGTTATTTCCAACTACAATGTTGCAACTTTTATAAAAGCATTTACAGTGAAATTACCTGAAGGTGAAAACTTGGATTTTCAAGCAGGTGGTTACATTCAGGTTGACGTCCCTGAGCTGACCGTTGACTTTAAAAATGATATTAATATTGAACCGGATCCTTCTGATCCCTTAGGACCAGATAAGTTCAAGTCTGAATGGGATAGATTTGGATTGTGGAGTTTAAAAATGGTCAATACAGAGCCTTGCTTTAGAGCATATTCGATGGCTAACCACCCTGCGGAGGGAAATATTGTGATGCTTACAATTCGTATTGCTACGCCTCCATGGGATAGAGAGAAAAATGACTGGATGGACGTAAACCCAGGTATATGTTCATCTTTTGTCTTTTCAAGAAAAGTAGGAGATATAGTTACTATATCAGGTCCCTATGGTGAGTTCTTTATTAAGGAAACCGAAGCTGAGATGATATACATTGGTGGAGGTGCCGGAATGGCTCCAATGCGTTCTCATCTATTTCACTTATTCCATACATTAAAAACTGGGAGAAAGGTTACCTATTGGTATGGTGGTAGATCAAGAAAAGAATTGTTCTATGAAGAAGATTTCCGTCAGATTGAACGTGAATTCCCGAATTTCAAATTTCACATTGTTCTATCTGAACCTGAAGAGTCGGATAACTGGAAGGAAAAGAAAAGCCTGGATGATGAAGGAGATGGATTTTTAGGTTTTGTACACAATGCAGTTATTGAACATCAATTAAAAGCTCATGATGCTCCTGAAGATATTGAATTCTATTTCTGTGGTCCTCCAATGATGAATCAGGCAGTAATTAAAATGACCGATGACTGGGGAATCCCACCAGAAAATGTTGCATTTGACGATTTCGGAGGATAATCCATTTAAATATTAAATAAAAAGCCACTCAGATGAGTGGCTTTTTTTGTATTCGTAAAATGTATAAAGTACTGTTTTTGAGTGTTTTACGGGTTGTTTGTCTGCTTTTTCTGATGTATTTTGATTAAAAAGTTCAATTTTTTTCACTCTCAATGTTCCTCATCTTTGAAACATGGAAGCAATTAAAACAATACAAGATCAAAACATAGTCTCTTCAGGTGTAACACTTTGGGAAGAGGAGGGAACGGTAAATTTTTATTTTGAAGAAAATACAATTATAGATGCTGATTTGGTATTCCAGATATTCGATGAAAACAGCTCATTTACTTGTATGAAAAACAAATCTACTTTATTAAACCTGGAAGGTGTTGAAGGTGCTACTCTGGAAGGTTTGAGTCTTCTCAATCAAAACCTGGAAAATTTTTCCCGTCATAAGGCAATTTTAGTTAATAACGAAAAAACTGATATTATAGGAAGAGTTTTAGCGAATTCATTTAATCATACAAAGCCAACGAAAGTTTTTAAATCTGCACTTGAGGCTGATACCTGGATGAATTAGTTGATTTAATCAAGGAGCTATTTTTAGTCGCGAATAATATGTTGACTTAAATATATTAAGTTTAAAATTTTAAAGATTGATAAAAAATTATTTTTGTGATCGAAATATTTAAAAGCTACTTTTTTGAGTAGCTTTTTTGTATTTACCACTTGTTTAACTTGTTGTTTTAGAGTGTCTAACAGGGTTTTTCCTATCTGTTTTGTAATATTTTCACAATAAAATTAAATTTTACCTGGGTTTAAAGTTTCTCATCTTTGAGGTATGGAAGCAATTAAACAAATACACGAGGAAAAATCCGTTATTTCTAATGTTACATTATGGGAAGAAGACGGAATAGTAAATTTCTATTTTGAAGAGAATTCAGTTATTGATGCTGATCTGGTTATTAATATGTTCGATGAATACAGTGAGGTAAATTGTATGAAAAATAAAGTAAGCTTAGTTAATTTAGATGGTGTTTCAGGGGCTACTTTGGAAGGATTAAG
>CEUK01170494.1_pt1 | contig 15791 bp, 17 predicted proteins | sample 356451 | NCBI WGS metagenome assembly CEUK01 (sample SAMEA2622843, study PRJEB7988) | marine metagenome | isolation source: saline water (ENVO:00002010), including
TTTTTTAAGTAAAATTACACTATATGCAGTGTTGTCAAATTCTACTTATACTTTATGTAGTTAAATAAGGAGTTGGTTAAAAATAATGATCAGTACTGCACATCCTAACTTATCATCCAACAGCGATGTATTACTGAATTTAAGAGATAGACCAAGTTCAAATAATAAAATTAGAAGGTTACGACAGAATGGACAAATTCAAATTTACCAATCAGCTTATCGCGGAAGTTATTCTACAATCATAAGAGATTCTTTAAGGAGTGCCGCCTTAGGTAGAAAAGTGCTTCTTGTTCAATTAATGAAAGGAGGAGTTAATCAGGGTATCGCAAATCCAATTAGACTTTGCGGAAATCTTTTATGGTTAAGGCCATCAAATTCATTTGATCAACACGAATCTGAAACCTTATCAGATACCGATTCGAACTTCAATTCTATTAAAGAATCAATCAAGGAACTCTGGGAATATAGCAAGAAACAATTATTAGCAGGAGAACAAGATCAAGTTATATTAGATGAAATATTCAGATCTATTGAGTTAGGAATTGTTAATGAAGATGACTTGATTTCAACACTTAAAAGACGATACGTCTCAGGCGATGTAATTTTAACTGGTACGTCTATTCCAAAAAGTCTTTTATCAATGGCAGATCAAGTCACAGAACTACGCTCATAATTAATTATGTTAAAAAATGATATTTGGATCAATCAAAAGGCTGAAAAAGGGATGCTTGTACCTTTTGAACCTAAGTTAATAAGACATCTAAATCCAAAAGATAAGAAACAAGCAGTATTGAGTTATGGTTGTTCCTCATATGGATATGATCTAAGGCTTTCTTCAAATGAATTTCTAATCTTCAGGCATGTTCCTGGGACAGTAATGAATCCCAAAAGTTTTAATCCTGCAAACTTAGAAAAGACATCTCTTCATAAGGATGAAGATGGAGAATACTTTATTCTTCCAGCACACTCATATGGATTAGGGGTCGCTCATGAAAGAATGAGAGTTCCTGAAAATATTACTGTAATTTGTCTAGGAAAGAGTACATATGCTCGTCTAGGAATCATTGTAAATACTACACCTGCAGAAGCCGGTTGGGAAGGCCATCTTACTCTAGAATTTAGTAATAGTTCTGGAGCAGACTGCCGCATTTACGCCAATGAAGGAATATGCCAAATACTATTCTTTGAAGGTGATCGATGCTCTACTACTTACAATGATCGAAAAGGTAAATATCAGAATCAGCCAGAGAAGGTAACATTAGCAAAAATTTAGCATGAAAAAGGTTGAATTATTATCACTTACTCCAGATGCAGAAAAAACAATGGCTTATATCGCCAGAGTAAGTAATCCTAAAAATCAATCGAATGAAAACTTTGCAAAATTATTAAGCTACTGCATTAAAAATGAGCATTGGAGTGTATTTGAACAAGCATTTATGACTTTGCAAATAGAGACAAATAGAGGAATAGCAGCTCAAATTCTCAGACATAGGTCTTTTACTTTTCAGGAGTTTTCTCAAAGGTATGCTGATAGTTCACAATTAGGTCAAATACCCCTGCCAGAACTTCGAAGACAAGATTCTAAAAACAGGCAAAATTCTATATCTGATTTATCTGAAGACATAAAAAATGATTTTTCTGAAAGAATTTCAAAACATTTTCAGAATGCCTCAAAATTATATGTTGAGATGTTAGAAAAAGGAGTAGCTAAAGAATGTGCGAGATTCATTTTACCTTTAGCCACCCCAACCAGAATTTATATGTCAGGATCTTGCCGATCATGGATTCACTATATTAAGTTAAGGTCAGCTAATGGAACTCAAGAAGAACATAAAAGAATTGCTTTAGAATGCAAAGATCTTTTCAAAGAATGTTTTCCAATTGTATCTGAAGCAATAGGTTGGTGAAATTAATTTTATTCTTTATTGTTTAACTAGTTTTAACTTCTATCTCAATTTTCATAAAAAATCTTAATCCGCCATTTAGTTAAAATTTCTTAAGTTTTTTAAGAGTCGTTTTTCAGATTGCTTAAAGCATTTTTTATTTTAATTTCATCTTGCAATCCAATAAACGTAGTATTTATTTTCGATTGAGAATTGAAAAGATTAATTTGAGGAATTCCATTTACATTAAACTCTTTGATATATTTTTCCCATTTTGGATTATCAACATTTAAGAATACAAAATTAATATCATCTCCATAATCATTTCTCAACTGAACAATATTGGGAGCCATTTCTTTACATATTTCGCACCATTCTGCGTAGAATTCCAAAAAGGTGGGTTTTTTATTTACAAATGCAACTTCTGGATTCATAGACAGTTTACCTAAACTTTTTAAACTTAGAGTTGATTGAAAAAAGGTATTTTTAAAGACCAAAAGAGTCGAGATCAATACAATAATGCCCAACAAAAGTAAAATTTTTTGGATTTGACTAAAAAAATTCCCCTCAACATCAGATTTCATATTTAAATAGAGTAGTTTATGGTTTATTTATTTTTAAAAATAAATAATAACTTCATAGAAAATAAATAACCATCTTGTATTATAAATAAAAAATAATATAAAAATTATTTATATAAATATCATAATATGTACTCAATATTTGGAACAGATGGAATAAGAGGGAAGTTTGAAAAAGAGATTACATTATCCCTAGCTAAGAAATTAGGCTATGCTTTTGGAATATCAGTCGATAATCCGAATCCAATACTCATAGGTCGAGATACCAGATTAAGCGGTTATTTATTACTAGAAGCATTAACCAAAGGACTAAATGCTGCTAATAAAGAGGTCATAGAGATCGGTATATGTCCAACCCCAACAATTCCTTTTCTGATAAATGAGTTAGGTTTCAGTGGTGGAATAATGATCTCTGCTAGCCATAACCCTCCTGAGCATAACGGTATAAAATGCTTTGATATAAATGGAAAAAAAATCAATAGAGATTATGAACGTACTTTAGAAAGAATTATTAATGGTCTAACATCCAATAGTATTGTTAATCAAAATAATAAGTCCAATCGAACCAGTGTTGAACTAATAAAAATCTATGAGAAGAGTTTGATCAGTTCTTTGGAGGGTTATTCCCTGGAGGGAATTTCAGTTATTTTAGATAATTGTCACGGTTCAGCAACTTCATGTGCAGAAAGTATATTTACTCAATTAGGTGCAAAAGTAAGAGTTATTAATAACACTCAAGATGGCTCAAAAATAAATGTTAATTGCGGATCAACTTGTCTTGAACCTATTAAAAAAGCTATAAATCAATTCCATGCAGATCTTGGATTTAGCTTTGATGGAGATGCAGATAGAGTTATCGGTATTGATACAGAGGGAAATGTCCTTGATGGCGATCATATTTTATTTCTATGGGGGAGAGAGTTAATGAAAGAAAAAAGACTCTCAAAAAATATATTGATTTCTACATTCATGGCAAATCTAGGTTTGGAAAATGCATGGAATCACATAGGGGGAAAGTTCATAAGAACTCCTGTTGGAGATAAATATATTTATGAAAAAATGATCAAACTAAACGCTAATTTAGGTGGAGAACAATCAGGACATATACTTTCAAACATTAATAACTATTGCGGAGATGGATTACTAACTGCAATACAAATATCAAAATTTTGTAAGAAAAAAAACATGTCTTTAAAGAACTGGCTTGAAACCAGCTTTTCTCCTTTCCCACAAAAACTTACAAATATTAAATTACCAAATCATAAAAAAGATCTTGAATCAGATTTTTTTAAAGAGATTAATCAGATTGCTCTTAATATTCAAGAAAAAACAATTGACCCAATTAGAATCTTTATAAGGCCAAGCGGGACTGAAAATATTTTAAGAGTATTAGTTGAGGCAGAGAACCAACACCTTGTCGATAATTGCTCTATACAAATTAATAAGCAAATTGAATCAATAATTAACAAATTGGATTTAAGTAAATAATAAATTAGATTTTCATATAAATTTGTTCATGCACCAATAATTTGTTTGAGGTGGCATAAATTTCTCTTTCAGTTTTTAAGTTCTGAGGATTAAAGGATTGAGAATATTCATATTCCTCAGGAGCAAGTTTTTTAAATATCAATATATCACTTATGACAGAATCCATATGAGCATATAAGTCTTCAACATCACTTTTTATTGAAATCAAAGATCCAGATGGCATTAATAAAGAGAGATCCATAATAAACTCTTTTTGTAAAATCCTTCTTTTGTGATGTTTTTTCTTAAACCAAGGGTCTGGGAAGTTAAATGAAACACTTTTTATAATTTCTTTTGGTAATTTTTGAAGAGAACATTTAATCAAATTCTCAGCATTTGCAAAAGTCAAATATAAATTTTCAAGATTCTTTTCTTTTATTTTTTTGCTAGCGTTTTTTACCAATTTCTCTCTAATTTCGATTCCTAAATAATTCCACTCTGGATTTTCAGAAGCTAAATTGATTAAGAAGCCTGCAGCCCCACAACCAAAATCAATATGGAGTGGCAAATCTGGATTTTTAAAAATTTCTCCTAAAGGAGGTAATGGCTTCACAACCTTAAAGTATTTGCTAAGAGGATTTACATGCTGTCTCATAAAAAGTTATTCTTCAACAGAATTCTTAACAAGAAGTCCCCAACATGCAGAGTATCCATGCAGATGAGTATTTCCATTGATTTGCCCGATTTCGCCATGTAAAAAACCACCACAAAAGGGGGTTGATTTTAAAAATATTTTGGCATAATCAAGATCGCTTTTTTCAGAACTATTTATCATGTAACTTCTACTAAAGCATGATAGTAATATCGCCAATAAGGGTCTATCTGGCATTTTATTTAGAATCGTCTTAAGCCCTATCTCTATTTCCCCTTGAGATATTTCTCCATCTCTAGCTTGAAATTGAACTTTCTGACCTACCTTTAAGAAGTCTGAAACTGCTACTGATCCATTAACAGGATCGATTCCTAGTAAATCTCTAACAACAAAAGTTCCATCTGATGATAATTCTCCTTTACTACTGATTTTCATACTCTTATTCTCTACTCCTAGAAATAGAGATTTTTGTAATAAATCACGATCATTTTCAGAAAGGGTATCGATGAGCTTATGAAGAAATTCAATTGGGCTTAACAGATTATTCTCCTTATCTCTAAGCTTTAATAAGATATTTTTCTTAACGGACTCTACCTCAAGTATTGGTCCAATAGGTTTAACTCCTTTAGTAACTAAAGTTTCTAATCGCCAATCTCCTTCCATTAGAATCCCTACTGAGCCCTTGCAAACTTTATCATCAAAAAATAGCGAGCCATGTGAGGAAGAATGATGACTTCCAATACCTCCTATTAAATTGCATTTTGGGAATACGAAATCAAAAGAACTTATCAAATCATTGATCATTTCAGTAGATGGATCAATGAATATAAGTCCACTAGTTGCGCTAATAATATTATTATCTGTATTTTCAGTCCAAACTTTCGAGGGATTATCCAAATCAAATTTTGATTTTTCTGGTATATGAAAGGGAATTAATTTTGTCTGAGGCAATGTTAATAAAGTAACTGATAGTGAAGGCGAATTTTGATTCTCATCCATAATTCCCTCGTCTTTAATAAAGAAAACCGAACAAGTAGCACACCCTAACCATATCTCTGCTTTAATTCTTTTTTTTAATAAAGGCAAAAGGCGAGGGAAATCAGAAGCAAAATGTGATGAAATAAAAACTAAAGCAAGATTAGATGAAGAAGGATTTTTTAATTTTGAAGATATATCCTTAACTGCATTATCTAAAGAGGGCTTTGAGCTAAAAGCAGTTTTGCAAATAGGCTTAAGTCCATTTGCATTAAAAAAACTACTTAATCCAGAAAAAATATTCATAACTATGACAATAACAAGTAAATATAGTATTAAGTGAGGTTTAATATTTTAAGTACTATAAAGAAAAATTTTGTCTTCAATTTTTGAATTTACAATCTGGCTAAATTTTAGACTTTGTGGAATTTTTATCGTTGGATTACCTTTGACGCTTTTATTTTGGTCTATAAATAAAAAGAACAAAGCCATTGAAAAATTACTTTCAAATTATTGGAAAATATCTATCCTTTTTTTTATAAGCCTAATGCTATTCATAGGGAAGCAAGAATTTTCTCTTTTAGTATTAAATTTATCTATGGTTTTAATGACAATAACAGCTTGGTTTTGGAGTGATATAAATGCTGAATTAAGAGAATACAAAATATCTCATCCTTTGACTACTACAACTAAAGTCTGGAGATGGGCATTAACTTTCATAACTTTCAATCTAATATTCCAGAGTATATTAAGTAAATATTGTTTGCTTTCAATAAATAATGGAAATTGCGAATATTGGATTATACCTTCCAATAATTTATACAACATTTTAAAAATATCGTTCAATTTCTTATTTGGAGCAAACTTTACTGAACCAATAGCAAAATTTATTGGATTATTTTCTTTGTTCATATTTATTCTAGGGCTATTACAGTGGTTTATTATTCAATTCCCGAGGAGTGGAAGGAAATCAGATTTCTCAAATCATGCAAAATAATAAATTAATAAAAAAATTTGAGCAAATTAGTATAAATATGCCAAATAGAGTTCTAAAACTAACAGGTTTTGTTTTTGAAAAAAATTCCAAAGAGTATTTAGAGATATTAATTTTTAGAGGTTTCAGTAGTTCTACAACTCATGAAATTGAAACTGACTTAGAAAAAAACGTTTTAAACATAGATTTTGTTCTAACTAAAGGAGAATTATTAGAGGGTCCAATATCTGCTATCAAAGAAAATAAAATCAGAGAAAATCAAGATATTAAAATGTTTCTTAATGAAAGTTACTGGAAATAAAAATCTACTTTTGAATAATAGTTATACATCTTTTGCATAAATTTGTATTATTAATTCCTTCAAAAACATTTTCTTGATAATGCCAACATCTATCACATTTCAATCCTTTTGCTTTAGATATTTGGATTATGCCGTATTCAGTTTCTTCAGTTAGTGCATCTTTCTCAATTAATTGTTCAACAATTTTAAAATTTGACACAATTAACCAATCACTATATGAATCAATTTCTGGAATACCATGCTTTGCTAACCAAAGAATAGATCCTTCCATATCTTTATTATCAGGAACAAATGTAATCTCGGACTCTAAAGCCGCCCCAATTTTTTGTTGATTTCTGCATCCTTCAATGACTTTATTAATTTCTACTCTGAGTTTACGAAGATTAGATATATTTTTTTGCAAAGTTTTGCTTTTCCAATCGCTGGGGAGTTCAGGCCAGCCTCTAAGAAATACAGATTTCTCCTTAACTTCATATGGGATATTTTGCCATATATCTTCTGCCATATGAGATAGAACAGGTGATATAAGAACAGCAAGATTTTCAATTATTTGAGATAAGACAAACTGACAAGTTTTTCTTCTGAATGCAGATTTTTCGCTTACATACAACCTATCTTTTGCAATATCTAAGTAAAAGTTTGATAAGTCAACAACGCAAAAATTTTGAAGTATCTGAAAAAATTTAGAAAATTGATAACTTTCGTATGCCTCACTAATTTGCTCAGATACTTCTACTAACCTGTTCAACATCCATTTATCCAATATAGGTAATTTGTTTATCTCAAAATTATCCAAAAGGGGATCAAAATCATGAATATTACCCAATAAATATCTAGAAGTATTTCTTACCTTCCTATAAACATCAGCTAATTGATTTAATATATTTGCTCCGATTGGTACGTCTACTGAATAATCTACAGAACTAACCCACAATCGCAAGACATCAGCTCCATAGGCAGGTTGGTTTTTTTTATTAGATCCACCCTCAATAATAATATTTGGATCAACTACATTACCCAAAGATTTACTCATTTTTCTTCCATTTTCATCAAGAGCAAAACCATGAGTAAGAACTGTTTTATAAGGTGCCTTATTGTTAACAGCAACAGATGTCAATAATGATGATTGAAACCAGCCTCGATGTTGGTCTGAGCCTTCTAAATATAAATCTGCTGGATATTTCAACTCTTCTCTTTGATTACATACTGCAGCCCAACTCGTCCCAGAATCAAACCAAACATCCATTGTATCAAGACCTTTCTTCCATTTATCAAACTCGTTTTTATATTCATCTGGTAATAATTGTGACTCATCCCACTTCCACCAAATATCGGATCCATATTCTGAAAATAACTTTTTTATATGGTTTATAGTATTTTGATTAAGCAAGACATCTTTACCATTTTCACTATAGAAAACAGGAATTGGCACACCCCATGATCTTTGTCTTGAGATACACCAATCACATCTATCAACAACCATAGAGGAAATACGCTTTTTTCCACTTTTCGGCATCCATTCAACATGATCAATTGCATCTAGAGCTGATTGTCTAAATCCCTCAATAGACGCAAACCATTGCTCTGTCGCTCTAAAGATTGTAGGTTTTTTGGTCCTCCAATCATAAGGATATCTATGTTTATAATCTTCTTTTAATAAAAGTTTTGCATTATTTTCTAAATAGTCAATCACCCTATCATTGGCATCTTTTAAAACGTTAAAGCCTTTAAAAATTTCCGAATTTTCATTAAGATCTCCCCTTTCATCAACAACGCATGTAATAGGTAAATCGTATTTAAGACCAGTATTAAAATCATCTATACCATGACCTGGAGCTGTATGAACTAATCCTGTTCCGGATTCAGTATTTATGTATTCTCCACCTAGAATTACAAAACAATTTTTATCTTTTATTGGATGCTCATATTGAATACTTTCTAATTCAGTACCTTTGATACAAAAAATAATCTTAAATTGTTTATCAAATTTATCTCCTATTTCTTGTAATAAATCTTTTGCAAAAATAAATAGGTTATTATTTTGATCAGATGCTATTACATAATTTATTTGTGGGTTTACGGCTACTGCTTCGTTCGCAGGTAGAGTCCATGGTGTAGTAGTCCAGATAGCTATAAAGAGATTTTTATTATAATCAAGATAAGGGAATTGCTTAAGAGAATTCTCAAATTTTGCCTTTATACCCTTAGTAATTTGGCTAACCTTAAATGCAACATAAACACTTTTAGAGGTATGTGAGTCCGGATATTCCAATTCTGCTTCAGCCAAGGCTGTTCTGGAACTTGGGCTCCAATGTACAGGTTTTAAACCTCTATAAATAAATCCATTTAAAAACATCTCTCCAAAAACACTTATTTGAGCTGATTCATAATTTTTTTTCAGAGTTAGATATGGATTATCCCAATCCCCCCAAACACCCCACCTTTTAAAACCTTCTTTTTGATTATTTATTTGTATATTTGCGTATTGATTGGCTTTTTCTCTGAGGCCAGGGATATCAAGATTTTTTCTTTCTGAACTGTTCAATTTTTGCAGAACTTTTAACTCAATTGGCAACCCATGACAATCCCAACCAGGAACAAAATGAACTCTAAATCCTTTTAAAGTCTTGTATTTGTTAATAATGTCCTTAAGAATTTTATTTAAGGCATGTCCCATATGCAGAGGACCATTAGCATATGGAGGACCATCATGAAGTGTGAAAATTTCTCCTTTATTAGACGAACCTAAATTTAAATTTATCTTATGTTTTTTCCAAAAATTCTGAATTTCTGGTTCTTTAATTACAGAATTAGCTCGCATAGAAAATTCTGTTTTTAACAAGTTAAGAGTATCCTTATAAGAAAAATCAGATTTGCCAACCTTTTGATTATCTTGGTTCATGATTATTTCAAAGTGAGATTATTTTTTATCAGAATGAAGACGATTTGATTCGTTTTTTCCACGGCTAATAATATCTTCTATCTTCGGTTGTGTTTTTTTAGATTGCATAGGAGTAGATGGTGAAGCTTTTTTATCTAAGTTTGTTTGAATTGGATTCTCATCTAATCTAATCCATTTTTTTTTAATAGGATTACTTTTATTGAAATCAAAAATATTTAAAACAGAATAAATCTTATTAAATCCACTTAATAAAGCATCAAAAAACAATGAAAAATTCCTCAAAATCTCTTTAAATGTTTTTAATTTCATCTTCTCTTTTTCGGAAAGCTGGTTCCATCTAATTGAAAAAATTTCGAGAAGCAAAAAAACCATCAATAAAAAATTAATTAAAACGAATATAATGAGTGAATTTACAAAAATATTTTGCTTGATTATCAAAAATACTCCCGTCAATAATACAAAGCCCGCTATCAATAAATCATTGGGTCTCCCCAATTCAAGGATTATTGAAGGCAGAATTAATATAAAAAATCCCAAAAGAATATAGATTGAGCTAAGAATAATCAAATCACCAACTTCTTTCTAATTAAATTATAATCAAACCTTCCAAATATAAATTGTTTTATTTTTTGATTACTTAAATTCTTTCTATTTTTATGCGGTCGGGGAGACTTGAACTCCCACACCCAAAGATACGAGTACCTAAAACTCGCGCGTCTACCAATTCCGCCACGACCGCTCAAATAAAAATATAAATCAGTAATGTCTATTTAGATGTTGTTTTTTAACTAACATAATTATTTTGATACATAATTAATACAATTAAAAAAATAATTAATCACACATCAAGTGAAAACTGATGAGAAAATTTTGTTTTCATGTACAAAACTAATAAAAATTTAGTTATATTAATCATAGATTTAATGGGACAATCGCTAACCTAAGCCTCCAAAACAACAAATCTAAAAATATTTCTTCTAATGCTTTTAATTGGCAGAAGGAAATAAAAAACTATGTAGATGCTCCTAATTTTTGGAACCCTACTGTTTTTCTTTTTATTGGTGGATATTTATTAGCATTCCTTAGTATTTGGCAGTGGTACAGAGGGGATTGGCCTCTACCTCTACTAGTCGCAACAGCATTCCTCGCCCTACATATTGAAGGTACGGTAATTCATGATGCTTGTCATAAAGCAGCGCATCCAGTTCCATGGATTAATCAGCTAATGGGACATGGATCGGCAATATTATTAGGTTTTAGTTTTCCAGTTTTTACAAGAGTTCACCTACAACACCATATACATGTGAACGATCCTAAAAATGATCCAGACCACATCGTAAGTACATATGGACCTATATGGTTAATTGCGCCACGATTCTTCTATCATGAAATATTTTTCTTCCAGAGGAAGCTTTGGAGGAAATATGAATTATTACAGTGGGGAATAGAAAGATCAATTTTCATAACAATTATTTTAGCAGGGATAAAATTTGATTTTATGAATTTAATTTATAATCTATGGTTTGGACCAGCTTTGATGGTTGGTGTTACATTAGGAATATTTTTTGACTATTTGCCCCACAGACCATTTAGATCGAGGAATAAATGGATAAACTCAAGAGTTTATCCAAGTAAATTTATGAATATTTTGATTATGGGCCAAAATTATCATCTTATTCACCATTTATGGCCGTCTATTCCTTGGTTTGAATATAAGGTGGCTTATGAGAAAACAAAACCTTTGCTTGATTCAAAGGGATCTCCTCAAAGAGTTGGAATATTTGAGAGTAAAGAAGATACTTTAAATTTTTTATACGATTTATTTCTTGGTCTGAGGAGTCATAAAAGGAAAAGAGGAAGAGTTCGAAAGTTGATTAATTTAGTACCTATTTTTAAGCTTAAAAAATTCTTAATCAAGCTTGTAAACTCAACATATATAGGCAAAGAATAAAATTTAATCCTTAATTATTTTGGGTACTTTAAAGAAATCCCCCTCTTTTGAAGGAGCTAATTCAATTATTTCACCTTTATTTTCATATTCAATATTTTCATCAGATCTCAAAACGTTAATTACTTCTATTGCTCTCGTTGTACAAATAACACCTTCTGTATCAATTTTCTGTAACTGATCAATATAATCCAAAATCTTTTCTAGCTGAATGGCATGATCATTGATTTCATGTTCATTGAGATTTATTCTTGCCAATTCAGCAACTTTTTTAACTTGCTCCCTGTCAATCCTACTCATTGTGTTCTTAAGATCCTTTTAGTGCATTATTTAATAATATTAACCTTAATTTTAATATTAATTTACCGTATAGTAATAAAAAAATGAACTTCATTTGATTCTTAATAATTGATTTTAAGAAATTTTTATAATTATCTATAAAACTAGACTTAAACTCAATTCGTCGCTAAAAATATAGTAAGCAAAAACCAAAAAAATAAAAATCCATTTACTTCAGAAAAAATTTTTCTCACGCCATTCTTGCGATGTAGCTCGTGATTTAATTGGGTGTACATTGGTTAGACACTTTAATAATAATATTTTGGAGGGAACTATTGTTGAAACAGAAGCTTATTCTCAAGAGGAAGAAGCTTGCCATGGATTTATGAATAAAACAGAATCTAATAAGACTCTTTTTGGAGAACCGGGATTATATTATGTATACAAAACATATGGCATACATTATTGTCTTAATTTGGTAACCGATAAAAATAATTTCGCGAGTGGTGTTTTAATTAGATCAATTTTAATTCAAAATGAACCAGAAAGAGCTGCTTCTGGTCCTGGGATTTTAACTAAACGTTTTGGAATAGACAAAACTTTTGATTCATTAAAAAGTTATGACAATAATTACTTAAAAGTATATGGAGGAAGCAAAAAAATTACGATTGATGAATTAGTTCAGACAACAAGGATTGGAATATCAAAAGCAAGAGATTTAAAATGGCGTTGGTACCTGAGAAAATGTAGAAGCATTAGTATCAGAGAAAAAGGAGATAAAAAGCCCGCAATAATGAATAAAAATTGCAATCTATCTTCTTAAATTTCAATGAAATATTGGCCACACAAACACATAATAACGCTCGCAAATTTTTCAAAGGAAGATTATGGACTTGTTCTTGATTTGACTCAAAAATTTAAATCTTTGAATGAAACAGGAAGCAAAAAAGTGCCCGCTCTTCAAGGTTATTTAGTAACTTCTTTATTTTTCGAGCCAAGTACAAGAACAAAAAATAGTTTTGAACTTGCAGCAAAAAGATTATCGGCAGATTTCCAAAACTTTTCTCCCTCATCAAGTTCACTAACAAAGGGAGAGACTCATATTGATACCGCAGTCACTTACTCTGCTATGGGATCAGATATTTTGATAGTTCGGCATTCATCAAGTCACATACCCTATGAGATCTCCAAAAAACTTGATTCACAAAAATCAAATACTTGCATTTTGAATGCTGGAGATGGATTACATAGTCATCCTAGCCAAGGTCTTCTAGATCTTTTTACATTAACAAAGTTTTTTTCAAATAATAATTTTGATCCAAACGTATTGAATTCAAAAAATATCTTAATTGTTGGAGATGTTTTACATTCAAGAGTTGCAAGATCAAATATTTGGGGATTAACTGCTTTCGGAGCAAACATAATATTATGCGGGCCTTCTACTTTAATTCCTGAAGAGTTTAAATATTTTATTAATTCTCCTCCTCCTGATCAAACAAGTGATCCAATAAAAAAAAGAGGTGAAATATTGATTTCGAGATCACTAGATTCGGCCATTAAAAGCTGTGATGCAGTTATTGTTCTTAGACTACAAAAAGAACGCATGACAGAAAATCTTTTGAATAGCATAAAATCATATAGTAATGACTTTTGCCTAAATCCTGAAAAATTAAATCTTAATAATAAAGACATCCCAATATTGCATCCAGGTCCTGTAAATCGTGGAATAGAAATTAGCAGTAGAGTAATTGATGAATATCCAAATTGTTTAATAAATGAGCAGGTTACTAATGGTATTCCAGTAAGAATGGCTTTACTTTATTTATTAAGTAAACATAATCAGGATCTTACAAAAGTTTAAGGCCTTCTGTAAAAAAACCGTAAATAAGACCATATCTTAAAAAATCTGCTTGCAATATAAAAAATCTAGTCTTACTACCAGTTATCAAGTTCCTTCTAATTTTTATTAATAGCTCGATAATAAAGAGTGATAAAAGGGCTCCGATAGGATCCATTAATTCAAATACTGCGCTAATCATTCCTAATGAACTACCAAAAAAATAACCTAGAAAAAAAGAGATGATTGCTAAAGAATATTTTCGCCAGGGATTAACAGCCCATACATTTAAAGTCTCAACAAAACTTACAACAAAAAGCTGAAATTTAGTACTCTGAGGCTTAACAATCATAACTTTGAGCTATGCTAAATCCGATGTAGGCTTTACTTTTACATTACTTTCTAATAGTTCAAGCAATGCTTCCATTTGAGCTAACATACCCCTTAATTCGCCTGGCTCTGGGAAAAGACCATCTTCCTTTATTCCAAGATGCATTTCTCTTAATTCTTGCCTTAAATAGCGAAGATGACTAACTACTTGTTCTCTTTTTGTTTGAGACATTGTTCTTACTTAATTAGATACATCTTAAGTAAATAATTTTTGATGACATTTAATTTAATGATTTTTGAATAATTGCCTTTAAAAAAAGTGCGGTTTCTATAGGATTTTATTTGATTTGGATCTAATGTAAAATATTATTTAATGTTTAAGCGACATGTGATTAATTCAAGTGGAATTAAACGAGTAAAGATTTTAGTTCTTGTTAGTGGAAGTATTGCTGCAATTCGCGTTCCTTCACTCGTAAGTAGCTTAATAAAAGAAAATTACGAAGTTAAATGCGTTTTAACTAGAAATGCAGAAAAGTTTATACAACCCCTTTCCCTCTCAATTCTAAGTCGTAATAGCTGCATCCTAGATGAAGATCAATGGAATAGTAAAAAAGACAGTCCATTACACATTGAATTATCCAATTGGGCAGATAATATAATTTTGGCTCCTCTTACAGCAACAACATTATCAAAATGGATCACTGGTAATGCAGAAGGATTAATTGCAAGTATCTTAATCTCTAATCAAAAACCTACAATAGTTTGCCCAGCAATGAATACAGAGATGTGGAACAATTATGCAGTTAAAAGAAATTATGAAAAATTGAAAACTTATAAAAATATTCTTCCTATTGAACCCAGTGATGGGCTTCTAGCTTGCGATCGATTAGGGACAGGAAAGATGGCTCCAAATGAATTAATAAATCTAGCTCTTAACTTTGTATGCACTCAAAATAAAGGTTGTAATTTTAATGACCTCTCAAATAAATCATTTTTAATAACAGGAGGGGCTACATTCGAGAAAATTGATCCTGCAAGAAATATTACAAATAATAGTTCTGGAGCTATGGGTTTATATCTTGCACAAATTGCAAAATTTAGGGGCGCAAATGTGACTTATATTCACGGTCCTTTAAAAGTTAATTCTGATCTGAAAGAAGGTATTAAGACCTTCGAAATCGGTACATCTGAAGAATTAGTTAATCTTTTACGAAAAGAGATTTATAAATGTGATTATTTTTTCATGAATTCAGCAGTCACTGATATTAAGTTGAGAAATAATAATACTCTTAAGATACCAAAAGGAGAACTGAAAAATTATTTATCAGAAAATATTGAATTAGTTCCAGATATTCTTCAAGAGATGAGTACTTTTAAAAGAAATAATCAAGTATTTCTTGGATTTTGCGCATTTACTGGTTGTATGGAAAATTTGAGATCAATAATTAAAAAAAAATTCAGTATTAAAGGTTGTGATTTCATTTTCGCTAATCCTATTGATATAGAGGGGCAAGGATTTGGATTATCATCGGATAATGAAGGATGGCTCTTTGACCGAAAAGGCTTGGAACATCACATCGTAAAAACCTCAAAAATTGATTTAGCTAATAAATTAATTAATAAAATTATTTCAATTGATAAA
>CEUK01180618.1_pt1 | contig 15764 bp, 31 predicted proteins | sample 356451 | NCBI WGS metagenome assembly CEUK01 (sample SAMEA2622843, study PRJEB7988) | marine metagenome | isolation source: saline water (ENVO:00002010), including
TTCTTGTTTCTTTAACTCTTCTTGTTTCTTTAACTCTTCTTGTTTTATAAAACCTATTACATCAATATTTTTATATATAAATTTTTTAGTACCTGATTGATAATAATTAAATGAGTTGGGTAATGTTTCCTCTTTAATCATCATATTTAATAAACATTTACCATTTTTCTTAATTGTATAATCAATCAATTCAAAAATTAAAGAAATCATTTCATTAGATAAATTATTATCCATAAAAATAACATCAAAATAATTAGGATTAAGTAAGTTTTTATAGTTATCTATTTGATCTTCACTTATCGAAAAATAGTTGTGGTTATGTATATTAGTAAAATCTTCAAAATCTTTATTAATATTAGATAATTCTAATACATTTAGATTAAAAAGATTGTTTGGTAATAATAAATGTCTAATTTCTTTCATATAATTATAATTATTGGGTATAATTAAAAAAAATTTAATATTTATATATAAATATCTTATGAGTTCATATAAATCAGGAAAAAGAATAACGTCTAAGAAGTTTTTTGATACTAAAACTAAAATGATGTGTGAAGAGCCGTGGGAATGGGCTAAGAAGGAAGGTGCATTGAATGTTGGAGAAGGAGATGCACTGTGGAGAACAGGATTGGCTTATATAACATGGAAAGAACCTCTTATGAAAGAGGGTATTTTAGAGTGTTATCGACCTTTTGGTGAAAACAGTCATTTTAAAAAGAAAAGATATCAGGCAATGCGACATACCGGTAGGGTAGGAGAAGATGATGTATCAAGAGATCAAGTACTTATGTCTCTTGCCGCACTTAAGGTTAATGGTGATCTTGTAGAACTAGATGAGATTGCAAGTAAACTTCCTTATAGACTTTCAAGAAGATTTTTCATGACACCTGATATGTGGGCATGGACAAAAACCTTAACTTGTCAGTCTGAACGTAAACTTAAGTTATTGACTAATTTTTGTAGTTTTATTCAAATTATAGAAAAAGGTATTGCATTTCCACTAAATAGAGTTATTGCTAAAATATGTGGATTTAAGAGAGATGTAGTTAAGAATAATGATTATACCTCAAGAGTTCATTATGATTTAAAAGAAAAGTGGAATAAAACTCAACTACAGATATCCGCAGCTTATTATTCAGGTTTTGCATTTCATCTTACATGTTGGCAATATTATACATTACCAAAAGACTACAATCCATTTTTGAAAAGAGTTTGGCGAAAAATGATGTTAAACTATTGTGAAAAAGAAAATTATCTTTGTAGAATTCTTTTAGGTGATAAAACAATAACTTGGGAACAGGTGAAAAATTACCAACCAAGAGAAGGTTTTAGATGGCAAGCATATCTTGATGGAAGTTGGCCAAATTATAATGGTGAAAAACCACAGGAATGGAAGGATAAATATCTTAAATGGAATCAATTGGATAGAGACTGTTTAATAACTATGTGGGAAAAAGAAATTGGTAATGAGTAATTTAGGTGGTTGGTCAATTGGACAAGAATTTTATAACTTTCTTTCTCAAAATCTAGAGGAAGGTAAAACAATAGTAGAATTTGGTAGCGGTAAGGGAACAATTGAACTAACTAAAAAGTGGAAAGTATATTCGATAGAACATGATGAAGAGTGGGTTGGAACTGCACCCGATTCAAATTACGTATATGCTCCATTAGGAGAAGATGGATGGTATGATACCAAAAAAGTATTTGATAATTTACCAGAAAAATATGATTGTATTATAGTTGATGGCCCAATAGGACCTAAAGCTAGATTGGGAATAGATAAACATTGGGATAAATTGAATACTGATATTATGATTATATTTGATGATACTGATAGACCTAAAGATAAAGAACATGCAATTAGAATAGCTGAACTTCTTAATAAGTCTTACCTTGAAATATCAGAAACAGTTGGTAAAAAGAAAAAATTCATTGTATTATTATGAGTAAGAAAAAGAAAGAAAATAAAAAAGTTAGAGATAAAAACACAATAACACTAAAAGAAATGGAGGATAAGGGTTTAGTCCCAAAGAATTTTCATTTATATGATACAATAGAGATGAAAGAATATAATAAACAATTCGATGGATATAAAGAATGGTTAAAAAAAATAGAGAAAAAATGAACGAAAAATTAGATGAGTTATATGGGGTATCACCGTATGAGAAGGATTTTAGAAATAAAACTATTTTTAATGAAATTAAAATAGGTAGTCCTGTGTATGGTGAAGTGACTAAAAATGGAACTAACAGTATTGTAAATAAATTTAAAAAATATTTTAATAGTGATACAGTATTTTATGATTTAGGGTCTGGTTTAAGTAAGATGGTAATTCATATTGGGTTAGAATATGGAGTAAAAAAATCTGTGGGGATAGAATATAGCAAAGAAAGACATAAGGGGGCCATGTATCTAAAAGATAAATATGCACCCAATTGTGATAATATAGAGATAATATGTGGTAATGCAATAGAACAAGATTTATCTGAAGCAACAGTAGTATATATGGATAATACTGTTTTTCCAGATGATGTTACTAGACAAATATATGAAATACTACCACCTAAAACTTTGGTACTATATAAAAAATCTTTTAATTTTTTACCTAAAGAAATTAAACAAAATAAAGATGAAAATTTAGTAGAAAGAACTTATAATCAGGGTAAGTTAATGTGGGTTATAAAAGAATAATTTGATTTTACTAACAAAATTTATTATATTTATACAATGAAAACAATTGGTAAACATACAATTATTGAACTACTACCACACATAGAGGCAATCGCTTTTGAGTATGGTTTAAAAGTTAATAATTTAAGGGACTTTAAATTAATAAAAAAAATACTAATACAAAGGTATTACATGATACCTTATTGGGATTAAAATTAAAAAATATATGAAAAAATATACAACTACAGAAGTAATAGAAATATTAGAAACTTTAAGACAAGACACTAGTGGGGTATTTCAGTCTAGTTCGGAATTAATTCATAATGCTAGTTATAATAAAAAATTAGATTATACAATTAAAAAACTTAATGAAAAAGATAAATCTAGTGTTTAATACAAGATATCTTTTTTTTAGTTTTAATATCTATCATATTTAAGTTAGTATATATTGGCGGTATACCACCAATGAGGTTTTTCCAAAGTTTATTAGCCCATTCATCTGCACTTTTTTCCCAAGGTCTATTTTGCCAAGGTAAATCTTCCGAAATTATTTCACCTTTCCATTTTAGTGGGTTTTGTTCTAAATCTTTATTATATAAATCTATTACGTGCCCCACTTCATGAAATATAGTCCACAACCTTAGTCTTTCATCTTGTAACATTATATTAATTGATATATGATATAAATTATTATTATACTTCCAAGTTATCCCATCAAAAAATTCATAAAGTGGTGTGATAGGATTAAACATCACTAATACGTTACTATCTTTTATTTCTGTTTTTAATGCGATATATGCCAGTACACATTCTTTTGGATCAGTTGCGGGATGACATATTATTCTTTGACTATAACTTTTAAAACTAATTAAAAAAGTTAATAGTAATAATAAATTTTTCATATTATATTTTTTATTTTGGATACACTCTCAACTGGGAAAGGTTTATTTAAATCTACGATTAAGACTTCAGGTGTTATACCCAGTGCAGATGCGGTACATAGTCTTGTGTTACCAGCAACTAATCTATAGTTATCATCATACCTAACTATAATAGGTGGGTTGTAAGAACCTTCTTTTAATTTCTTAATAAGTTTTAAGGGATTACTTTTTCCGTATCTCTGAGCTAACCTAAATACACTATCAAAGTCACCCTTTTCTATTTCATTAGATTCAGTGTTCTCCAAAACATCCCAAATCTCAGAGGAGAGGGGCTGGGGTGAGGAGTCGACAATTCCGCGGGTCAATTCTGATACTGAGGTGTTAAAGTTATGGAGTCTACTTAGATCCTGTACCGCTCTTTGTATTTCATCCTCCTCCTTTTTAGCGTCCTTTTTAGATTCACTTATATTATATTTTTTATTATATTCTTCCTTTTGTTTTCGTCTCTTTTCTATAAGAGGAATTTTTAATATCTCTACCTTATCTTTTAACTTTTTAAGGTATTCGGAATCGAAATACTCTAATTCTCCTCTTGTAGAAAAACCATAAGCCTCAATTAATTCATTGGCAAAGTATTTAATAAAAGAAGACATTCTTTCAAAATGTTCGTCTAATAACCAAGTTATATTAAATTTATACCTTTTATCATTAGGGAATTGTGGAGTGATAAAATTTCCAAACCACGGACTACTTGTTGTCCAAGGATCATAATCCGACGCATATAAGTTCATTTCAGTTTTCTCAACCATTCTATTAACCACCTTATCTATAAAGTTTTTAACTTCTTCGTTGGGTATAGTTTCGTCATAATTATTAAAGTCTTCATTTATTGATTCTATAACACTACCTCTAAGTTTGGTATCTTTGTTTAAGTTTATAACTTTAATATCTAACCACAGATGTGAATTTTCATCCATTGCAATATGCCAATCTGTATATAATTCTTTTTTAATTTTCTGTTCTAATGGGTGTACACCAATATCTGTTCTATGTCCGTCATCTTCATCTATATAAACTTTTAATTCCATTTTTTGAAAGATATCATAAGTCCATGTTACATTAATAACTTCATCATATCGTTGTTCTATGTAGTTAGCCATTTTTTCTACGAACTTTTCACTTACGTTTGGTATTTTTGAATATTTGGAATAAAGTTTTCTACCGAACCTTTTAAACATGTTGTCTTCGTTAATTGCAAAAGGATTTTCATCAGGTTCATCATTTATGGTGTTTTCTTTTATGAAGTTACTTATTCTGGTAAACATCTCTTTTAAGTATAATTCATATACATAATATGTTTCTCCTTTAGATAATGCGTATATGTCTTTTACAAAATTTTCAAACCCTGCTTTGAATAAATCTTGATGTGTACCTTCTCCTTTAAAATATTGTGCCAGAGTTGTTGGCTGATTATTAAATGGTACTGCAACTCTTACATCGTTCCATCCATTATCTCTATTAAAGGTAAGTTGAGTTGGTTTCCATATCAGTTTGGATTCACCCACTACACTATCTACTACATTGCGAATGAATTTTCTTTTGTTTGATACTTTTTGATCGAAATCACTGTCTTCATTAATACTATGTTTGATTATATTAACATAATCACTGTATTTTTTAGTAATGTATTGTTTTTCTTCTTCAGTTAATTTAATTTTATTAATCTTGTTTGTGGACTCGTTAATCATTTTACTAATATCGATATCCTCCCTATTATGATTAATAAGTGATTTAATTATCTTATTTAAAAAAGTAGTATTCATTATATAATAAATATTCGTTTTTATTGTTAATGTTAATATTTATATAATAACAAATTTTAACTATAAGTAAATATGGGAAAACCAAAACATCCAAAAGTATACAGTAAGAACCAGATTAAAAAAATCAAAGAAGTAGGTAAGTTAGTTGCTGCAACATTAACGATGGGTTCTGCGTTATGTAAAGAAGGTACATCTACATTAGAAATTGATAATAAGTTGGCTAAATTTATTAAAGATAGAGGAGGTAAAACAATAAAAGGATATAGAGGGTATGAATATAATAGTTGTATCTCAGTAGATGAAGTTATTGTACACGGATTACCTAACGGTGGTAAAATTTTAAAAGAAGGTATGATAGTACAAATAGACTGTCCTATAAAATATAAAGGTATGTGGGCTGACTCCGCAATCAATGTAGAAATAGGTGTAGTAGACGAGGAGAAGAAAAAATTAAACCGTACTGCGTTTGAGTGTCTAATGGCAACTATTGATATAATAAAACCAGGTATAACTATAGGAGAAGTTTGTAAATTTCAAGAAGAGTATGCGAAAGAAAGAGGTTATAAAGTAGTAAAAGATTTTAATGGACACGGTGTTGGTAGAGAATTACATGAACCACCTATGATACCTTATTATTATAATGAAAAAAATCCATACAATGATTACAAATTAAAACCGGGAAATGTTTTGGCAATTGAACCTACATTAGTAACTAATAACACAATGGTTAAATTAACTGATGGTTGGGGATTTGTAAATGAAGATATGACTTTTGGTACATCTTGGGAACATACAGTTTTAGTAATCGAAGACGGTTGTGAAGTCATCACTAAAATGTAACAATATTTGATTTTTGTAAATATTTTTTTTATCTTTATAGAAAAGATAGAAAAATGGTTAAAAAACAACGAACATTAGAAGAACTTAGGCAGACAAAAGATTCTGTCTATAAACATCCTAAATCACACAAAGATTTTGAATTTGTTACACATAGATTTACAGAAAGTAAATTAATAGAATATATTAGAGAATGTGTTGAAATAGTAAAAATGCAAGTGGACGAAAAAGACATAAAAGAAATTGAGGATTTTGTGAAAACTAACAAATCATAACTATGCCTAAGATACAGAAATTTGAAACTATAACTGATTGGCGTTGGTTGGAATGTGAAATCACAGAGGAACAAGCGAAAGAGTATCGTGATTACGAAGAGGGTAAAATAGATGAACCAGAGTGGTTATGGGATTTGGACTTTGATTTGATTAAAGATAAACCTGCATCAGATGATTTTGAATTCACATTAATAGAAGATGAATAAGTTTTTCTTTATATTTCTATTGTGTTCTTGTAGTGTAGTAGAAGATTATAAGTATGTCGGTGAAGAAATTATTAGTGGAACAATGGAACATGAATTTAATTTACACGAACATTTTAAAGATAAAGAAGGTTCTCATCAGTGTTATTACTATCATGATACTATTATAGAAGATTACGAATTAACTATAGAAAACATAAAAAAAGTAAAAAAAATAGTATGGTACAGAAAATCATATTAAAGTTTAAAGAATGGTGGAAAAAACACATTGCAGATGTTGTTCCTCCACATTTGGACGATTTGTTTGATAATAAAAAAACAATTAAATGATAAGACGGTTCATTTTAAAAGACTACTTAAGATATAAGAAACATAAACAATATGTTGAGGAAAGAGTTGTAGAATTAAGGAGTAAAATAACAATGGAGGCTATAGAAACTGGTTGTGCAGATAAACAAAGTAGAAGATTATTTCTAAAGTATAATGAATATTTAAAAAATTTAATTAAAAATACAAACTAAATACGAATGTATTTGGATAATATATATAAAAATTATGGAAGAAAAAAGAAAAATAGAAATATTAAAGTCACAGTTAGGGCTTGATATTACGACAGACATTAGTAAATTTGACAAAGTAGATTGTACTATCTACACAGAATCAACTGCGGATGGGTATGATGTGTATGTTCTCACAAATAATCCATCCAATGTAAGTATATGTGAAGATGTATATTATTATGATCATGACATTGCAGATAGTTTCGCAGAACAAGTTAGGTATGGTGATACTTCTTTTTATATAGATGATTACATCTATGAAGATTGTTATATGGAGGATAAACTTTTAGAAATGTTTGATGAGTATATTGAAGATATTGTTGAGGGTGATTCTACAACGGAAGAAGAAAAAAAGTTTTTGGTTGAGGAGTATGGATTAGAAGAAAAATTAGATGTTAAACAAGATTTGACAATTAAAAAATAAATTAGTAAATTAGTAAAAAAATAAATAAAATGGAAAAATTAGAAAAGTATTACCCAATATTATTGGCGTTTATTAGTTTTTTATTCTCGGTAACCTTATGGTTTATGGGACATAAAGATGAAGGTATGTTTGTTGGGATATGGGTCCCTTCGATTTTAGGGTTAGGTTGTTTTTTTAACACATTAAAAAAGTAAAGTTATGGATATTTTAATATTTGCAATAGGTTTAGTAATATTTGTTACTTATATGTATTTTTTGGTTAGGATGATAAACAGAGCTCATAAACAACAAGAAAAAGAACATGGTGTTTATAACTATAAAAAAGGTACTATAAAATCGAATAAGAAAAAAAGAGAACAATTAGGTCCTACCGAAGAGTTTGTAAAAAAACACAACGTAAAGAAAATGGAGTGGGACAAAAAAGAAAATTAAAAATATATGGGATTCCTAATTTTTATTATTGGATTTGTAATATTCTCAACGTACGTTATTTTTTTTATGTTTACTACTAAGAAAGAAATAGAAGAAAAACCAACATTAAAAGATGATATAATAGATTATGATGGACACGGAAACTGGGGTAGATTCCCCCCAATCAAAAAAGAAAGAAAAAGAAAATTTAAAATATAGTTTTAGTACTATAGAAAGTTATCCCGCTGACAATCATTGTCATTACAGTGGATTACCTTCACCATCTGCATACGAAAAAGATAATGAAGAGAATAATAAGTAAAATATTATTGTGGTGGTCATATAAGAAACCAAAAAAAACAAAAAGAAAAACTATTTGGGAATTATGAGTAAATTATATTTTAGGTATGCAACAATGGGGGCAGGTAAATCATTAGATTTATTAAAGACTGCCTACAATTATGAAGAAAGGAATAAAAATGTGTTATTATTAACCTCTAAATTTGATAATAGACATGGGTTAGATAAAATAACTTCTAGAGTTGGTTTAACTATGCCTGCCGTTTCTATTAGTGATACCACCAATATATATGAATATGTAAAACTACAACATTCTATAAATAGATATGATTGTGTCTTAATGGACGAAGTTCAATTTCTCACAAAGGAACATATCTGGCAATTAACGGATATAGTTGATAAATTAAATCTGACTGTTATTACTTATGGTTTAAGAATAGATTATAGAGGAGAACCTTTTGAGGGTTCTTGTTATTTAATGGCATTGGCAGATAAAATAGAAGAACTAAAAACTATTTGTGAGTTTGGTGATAAGGCTACTATGAACCTTAGAACTATTAATGGTGAGTCAGTATTTGAAGGCGATCAAATATCTATTGGTGGTAACGAATCTTATATTCCTGTGTGTAGAAAGTATTTTAAACAAGAGTTACACAAAAAAGACAAAACTATTACATAATTCACTATCCACTGTTGTATTTATATATAAACTATAAATGCAACCAGACAATCTAAATTTTAAGAGAGTAATACGAAAGTATGAGTTTTTAACTGAAGAGTTAAAAGACGTTAAAGAGATCCAAAGTAAATTGGTAACTCCTTTTGAAGAGGCGTTGCGAGAAGGTGGTTATATACCACCCGAACCCGTAATCAATACTGGAGACACAGAGAACAATGAAACAAGTACAGAGTCTTTATTAAGTGGTAAATATAAAAAATTATTTAGAAAAGTTGTTGTAATAATACATCCAGATAAATTTAATGATGATTTAACCGAAGAACAAAAGTATAGTTATAAGAAATTTTATGAAGATGTGGTTAAATCTAATGAGACAGGTGATATTTCACCTCTACTATTTGTTGCAATAAAATTAGGTATTGATGTGAATGATTATATAGAAGATATAGAATCAATAGTTAATTCTTGTAATAATTTAGAAAAAGAAATAAAAAAAATTCAGAATAGTAGTTGTTGGCATTACAATCAATTAAAAAGTGATAGTGAACGCAAAAACTTTATTGAGAAATTTATAAATTATATTAAAAAAAAATAAATTATGTTTATAGATTGTTACGGTTTAGATTATATAATAACTAAGGAAGGTCCTGTATTATTAGAAATGAATGGACATCCAGGACTTATAATTGAGAGACATTCATTTACCGATGAAGAAGAGTACATACTCCAAAGTAAAAATAGAGGATATTTTCAAGCGATTTCAATTCTTAACATAGTCAAAGATAATAAAGAAATTAAAGGTATAATACTACTTTTTAAAGAAGACGAAAACAATATTCAAATTGAAACCATAGAAAAAACATTAAAAGATAATGGTGTTGCGGTAGAAATTAATACTGATGTTGAATCTGGAAAGGTAAAAGAAAAGGAGGGTTGGGTAACATTTACTAGGTTAGGTTCACCACCACAAATATCTCACATAGTTAACGATAAACTTATAACTAAAAAAATAATAGATGAGAGTGATTTAAACATGTTAACACCAAGTGTTAAAACATTTAAATATGATAAAAATTCTAGATTTCCCAATGTGGTTTGTAAACCTATAGGTGGTTCTTTAGGTGGAGGTGTAAAATTTTTTAAAAGTAGTAAAATTCAAGGAAATTATGAAAAAGGTGAAATTTCAGGTGGAGATTTTTATGAGTCTTATATTGAGTGTATACCTTTAAAAGAAAAAATAATTCATTTAGGTGATGGTAAAACACAAAAAATGAAATTAGATGACGAATATGTATATGATATCAGAATTACAGTTGCAAATTACAATAATAAATGGTATCCATTTTTTGAGTTAAAGAGAATAGCTAAAAACCCCTTACCTAAAAAATTAAATGATGGTGTAGTTGGTAAGAGTCATTTTTCTTATTTAACAAATTTAACACAAGGGTCAACAATAGGTTTTTTAGAAAAGGAATTAAAAGAGGAACTGGTGGAGAAAACTATTTCGGTACTTAAGTATGTCACTAATGGTATTAATAATGGTAAAGTAAAAAATGTATTTTGGAGTGGCGGTCAATCCTCTACTTATAGAGTTATTGAATTATTATTGTCGGGATACATAGTTAACCCATTTTATATGGCGTTTTCATTAGATGGTGAAAGAGGTGTGGCAGAAAGAATAATTCATATTAATAAATTATATAATTTAATACAAAAAAAAATAAGTAAATACAAAAACAACTTATTACCAATTAATTATATATATGAGAATGATATAACTATCACAACTACAAAAGAGTATCGTGAAAAAATGGAATTTTTACCTAATAAATACTTTCATTTTCTTAATTACGCAATTCAAACGAACACTTTGTTTGAGGTATGTACACCATTATTAACATCATCGAACGAAAAATTAAAATCTTATATAAATTATAATGGTGATCATAACACACACGATTTAGATTTATTTAAAAAAATTACCTTTCCTAATAGAAGTATTGATAAACTTAACACGTATATATTAATGTTTTATAAAGGTTATCATACATTGATTGATAGTACTTGGGATTGTGATAAACCTAAACATAGTAAAGTCTGTAATAAATGTGATAAATGTACTAATAGAAAAGTTAACTTAGTAAATAGTGGTTTAAAAATAAGGAACATTGACAAGTAGTTGACATTTTAAAAATTAATTTTTATATTTGTTATATAATAATAAATTAATATAAAAGAAATGGCAGTAAAAGGTTCTAACGCATTAGATACAATTAAGAAAAAAAGAAAGGGCGTTCACGCCAAAAGTAAAACATCTAGAAGTAAAAACGCAAAAAACTATGTTAAAAAATACAGAGGGCAAGGAAGATAAATTACCCACACTTATAGATTATGATCATGTGCAATTAATTTTAAATGATGCACAAAAATATAATTTAGAATGGGAAGTTAAAACAACCGCACAAAAATATGTAAATGAAGGTTATGAATATGTAATTGCATATCAAATGTCCTTTGAAGACTGGGTAAAATGACTGAGAGTAAAAATTTAAAATTAGCAAACCAAAAATATTATAAGTATTTAGTTGATTGTATTGTTGATGGTACAGAGGTGACGATGCAAATAAATAGTGATAGAGAAGAATGTATATGGTTTGTTTTTAAATTTGATGATAAAGGTAATCATACCGCTTATAGATGTGGTAGTTATAATAAATGTACAATATTCAGTGTTATAAATGCAACAAGAAGAATAACAAACTTTTTAATTAGTTATGGATTACACCCTAAAGAAATAATTACAGTTTTAGATTTATTAAAGCTAAGATGGATAGAAAAATACGATATCTGTTTTGGTGATTATATTTATGGTTTACCATATGAATTTACAAAATATCAGTTACCTTTTTCTTATACAAAATATTAATGGGAAGATTAGTTAAAAGTAAAGATTACACTTATGATGAAAATGGGTTTATGATTTTTACTGAACATTATTTAAAGAAAAGAAAATTTTGTTGTGGTTCATACTGTTCGAATTGTCCTTATGATCCACAATTTAAAAAAGGAACAACAAATATCAAAAAATAGTTTGTTTTATTAAAATATTATTCTTATATTTGAGGTATGATTAATTTAGAAAATATAGATAAGTTTAAATTACTGTATAATGATGCAGTAAGTAAAGGTAATGAAATGTTTGTGTTTGAAGGTAGGGATGTCCTTACTTCATACGCTAAATATGTTATTGAATATTTTAATAACATACTGAATGCTCGGGTGGTGGAATAGGTAGACACGCAAGACTTAAAATCTTGTTCCCATTTGGGAGTGCGGGTTCGATTCCCGCCCCGAGTACATATCGGACCGGTAGCTCAGCTGGATAGAGCATCTGCCTTCTAAGCAGACGGTCGAAGGTTCGAATCCTTCCCGGTTCACTTTTATTAATATAAAAAAATGTATATGAAAGCGTTAACGTATGATGATATTTTATTAGTACCTCAGTACTCAGATATAGAAAGTAGGTCTCACATAGATTTGAGAACAAAACTGAGTAGAAATTACGGATTATTAACACCTTATGTGGCATCTTGTATGGACACAGTATGTGATAGTAGAATGGCAATTAAAATGATGGAGTTAGGTGGGGTTGGTTGTATACATAGATTTATGACAATTGAAGAACAATGTAACGAAGTCACAAAAGTCAAAAAATTTATGGATGATAATCGTATGATGGAAAAGTGGAAGATAGATGATGATTGGCATACTAATATCTTAGAAATACCAATTATGGCAGCGATTGGTGTGAGTAAACATGATATTGAACGAGCACTCTATTTAGTTGAATGTGGAGCAAATGTATTATTGATTGATGTTGCACATGGTCATCATAAAAATGTTAGATTGATGTTGGAAAAACTATTCAATATTTTACCAAGATATATAGACATCATTGCAGGTAATATATCTACATTAGAATCTGCAGTAGATTTATGTGAATGGGGTGCGGATGGTTTGAGAGTTGGTATAGGTGGTGGAAGTTTATGTACCACAAGAGTACAAACAGGGCATGGAATACCCAATATTACTTCTATTATAAATTGTGTTAGGGCGGAGGAAAGAAATATTGGGATAGGAACTATTCCAGTTATGGCAGATGGTGGAATACGTAGTAGTGGTGATATTGCAAAAGCATTGGCAGTAGGTGCAGAATGTGTTATGTTAGGTTCATTACTAGCGGGTACTAAAGAATCACCCGGTAATATCGTAGAGAGATTAGATGGTTCTTTATATAAAAGATATAGAGGTTCTGCTAGTTTAGAAACTAAATCAACACACAATCAATCTACTAAACATATTGAAGGTGAATCTACCACCATCCCATTTAAAGGTAGTGTAAGTTATATTGTAGAAAAACTTAATGACGGGTTAAAATCTGCATTATCTTACAGTGGATGTAGGACAATAAAAGAATTTAATAAAAATGCAGAATGGGTAGAGATAACCAACTCTGGTATGTTAGAATCTAAACCCCATTTATTATGATTAAGAAATTTAATGATTACAGAGGGGATTTTGTTTTATTTGATGCTAATAATTGCGATCAAGTAAATGTAGTAACTAATAAACGTAAATTTACTTTTAGAGGGTTACATTATCAAACAAATCCACCACAAACCAAAATGGTAAAAATTATACAAGGAAAAGTATTAGATATCTTATATGACTTAAAAACACATAAGTTAGAATTTTATTTATTAGATAAGTATTCTGAACCTTTATATGTGGCAGATAACTATGCACATGGTTATTTGACTTTAGAAGACAATACCATTTTCACTTATGCCGTTAAAGGTGAGTACAATCCTGAATCAGAACATAGTATTATTTGGAGTGATATAATGTCTCTACATGACGTTATAATGTCACATGTAGGTACTTTGGGGACTCTAACTATATCCGATAAGGACTCTAAAGGTAAATAATTACCATCCTTACATAACTTTTACAATACTTTCCTAATAGGGAGTTAAATATCCGTATTTATTATTAAATAACGACTATATTTAACAACCAAATCTATGAATAAGGAACAATTTTATGATGAATTAAATGGTATAATTAAAGAATTAACCATTGAGTACGTTCAGCAATTAAGGGGTAATGCTGAAGGTATGTTAGACAAACTTAAAAATGAAACCCTTACTTCTGATGAAATAGCAGAATATCTAAAGGAACAAGAAGACAAATTTCGTAAAAATTTAGAGGAGTCTATTGATGATCTTTACGATCAAATGTTAGACATCATAAGTAATAATAATAAACTTAAAGAGAGTTTATTAGATAAGATTAAATCTTCATTTGGGAGAATTTATGAATCGATAGTCTCAAGGTTTAAAAATTTATTTTAATGGTGTTATGGAAGAGACATTTGATGAAATTAGATTTTTCGTATTAAGACTAATTTCGGGTGAAGATATGAACAGTGCCGATGATTTACAATTTTATGATAATAATAAAATTGAAATAGAAGCCTTAATAAAGGTATATAACGATGATGAATTCCCTATAGGGGATATAAATTTTGATGACGATGAATGATTACAAAAACGTATTTTATTTCCCCAAAGCAGATATTTGGATATTAAAAACTGCTGAGGATAATTATAATCCTTTTGCATCTTTGGGTGAAGTTATTTTCATTGGTGACTTTAGACCTTTTCAAGAACAAATAGATGATTTATTAGACTTACTTTTATTAGAAGATAAGTACTATGAATCTTATATTGAGATATTAAGGAGGAAAATGGAACAATGAAAAAACTATATAAAGTAAGATATTTATAATCTTATTTTTTTATCTTATATTTATATATAAAGATAAAAAGTGATTAAAACACAAAAAGGTACAATAATTAAGAAATCCCCCAAATACGGTGTGGGTAAGCAAGTTGGTAGTACTATTTATTTACATAAATCGGTAGAAGATAGATTACCACAAGATCTTTTGAATAAAGTTAAATTTAAACTACCACCATCTTTCCAATATGATATCATAAAATATGATGAAAAAAATGATAATATTACATTTATAAGTTCTCCTGATTGGAACAGTGCGGATGAACCAATAGTAGGTGACGCATTTCTTATAAGAAGAGACGGTAGTACTCGATATATGAAACAAAAAGAATCTCCACAGATATATCACCATAAATGGTTATTTGTTAATGATGATTATAGTGGATTTAACACTGAAGAGTCAAAAGAAAGAAGTTCCAAATGGTTAAAGTTACCGGATATAGAATTCAATAAAATTGGATACAAAAACTATTGGGATACAAACGTTGTCCCACATCTAAACGAAAATAAAACTATGAAAAAAGAATTGATAACTGAAATGAGTTATAGTGATATTAGTCCAGAAGAGATTATGAGAGCTAATAAATCTAGTAGGAGTAGTGGTGCAGTTGGTCCTAAAGCACTAACTCCTCGTATGGTATTACAATATATTAAAGATACAGGTAACAAAGATATAAAAATATTAGATTTTGGTTCTGGTAAAGATGCCAAACATACTTACGCACTTAGAGAAATGGGGTTAGACGTAACTGCACATGACTTTAGTTCCAACATCAACGATGAACATCATGACCCAAATGCGTTAGATAGAGTTTATGATATAGTATTTGCTAGTAATG
>CEUK01180500.1_pt1 | contig 15753 bp, 10 predicted proteins | sample 356451 | NCBI WGS metagenome assembly CEUK01 (sample SAMEA2622843, study PRJEB7988) | marine metagenome | isolation source: saline water (ENVO:00002010), including
GACTATTCGTCAATTCGCTGAGCTTATTGATGAGCCACACCAGTTCGTCAATAGGGTTGAACAGTGTCAACGTAAGTTAAATTTTTATGAGTACGTGCAATATTGCGAGGCCCTGAACCTCAATCCAGAGGATGGCTTGAAGCTCTTAAAATGAAGATAAATTTAAAACTACAACTTGCTTTCTTAAGGATAGCCTTTCGTGTATTGAAGAGCTGAAGTGAAATCCATACCATAGATATACCTTACTATCTTTTCTTATTATATTTAAGTAGCGTCATACCTTTTCACGCTGATTACACTTTCGAGTGTTCATTCATCAATTGCTACTCTCACTTGACTCCCTATCGCCAGAAAGAATTTCTCAACTAATCATTTATTTTGAGCCTAGTATAGCGAATTAATGCTGATAAATAAGAAAGGTATAGTGAGAGAGGAGAGTAAATTAGATATGAAGAAAAATGACTTTGTTAACGCCTCGTGTTGCCATGGATGTCTCCTGTAAATCTGTTACGCGCTTTTATAGCGTCTGTCGTGCTTAATATATTCTAACGAAGCTTGCCAGTATATCTTAAATTTGCCAAGCGCTCAGTCCCTTTTTCTGCTTGCGGACAAGATAAATTGCTAACCGCGATTTAACGCCAATGATAGCAGTGTTCAAGGTCATTTATACCTGAACACTAGCAGGGAATGCTAAACCTCATTTTCCTCAATTCGTTCAAATATGAATCACTACGACGAAAAGCAGGAAATCGTTTCACCGTTTAAATTACTGTTATTTATAGACTTTAAAAAATACGTGATAAATTTACACACTTTTTATGGAAAACGTTTTCCCTCCTATGTTATAAATATGTTATTGCTAGCGTGGTCGTTAACCTAAGCATACGAATAATTAATAAATAGATAACGTCCACAGAATTTGAAAAACGAGACACTCTTGCCTTGGGAGTTATATATGAAAACACCATTTAAACTGAGCCTTACCGCACTAGCATTAGTTCAGGGACTGGGACTGTCTGTGGCACATGCCCAGGAAGACACGACCGCCCAGGTACAGGAAGAAGACACTGAAGTCATTACCGTACGTGGCTTTGGTAGTACGCTGACCCGCTCACTGCAACACAAAAAACTGGCCGACTCTACCGTTGAGATCATCTCGACCGACGATTTGGGCCAGTTACCCGATGTAACCATTACTGACGCACTGGCCCGTTTGCCTGGCGTTGCCGCCGACCGTGACCGCGGTAACCCTAGTATTCTGTCTATCCGCGGCCTGGGGCCTCGTCTGAACCTGGCGACCATGAATGGCCGCGAAATCGTGAGTGGCGAACCGAGCCGAAGCGTGCGCTACGAACAATTTCCTGCTGAGCTGATCAGCTCGGTAGAAGTCTACAAGAGCCCAATGGCAAACCAAACAGAAGGCGGTATTTCTGGATTGGTTAACATGAATTTTGTTGAACCTTTGTCTCGCGATGAAGGACTGGTAACGGTAACTGCACATGCCATGGATTACGTGTTGGGTGACGATGTCCCCACCGCCGATGCCAGCGGTAAGCGCGGTAGCTTCAGTATCATTGAGCCTATCTCTGACACCTTTGGTTTTGCCTTTGGTATTGCGTATCAGGATCAACCGTCGGTACAGCGAGAAACCTCTTCTTACTCGTACAACAAATACGACTGGGACATGGGTGACGTAAACGAGAACGGCATCAATGAAGCGGCGCCATGGGGTGGTAAATCCGCAACCAAAGGCGGAAACACTGAACGTGTGGGCAGCATGGCCGTAATCCAGTGGTTGCCTACAGATGCACTGCAAGTTAAATACAACCTTTTCTATTCCAAGTTTGATATCGAAGAACGTGAAGACCAGTTCTGGTTCGACGGCTGGGGCAACTGGCAGAACTCCAGCCTATGGAACTACCAGAATTCTCAGTATGACACGCAAATTGTGACGACTGAAAACGGTGGCGAACAAATCACCGCTGGCGGCTTAATTTGGGCAAATCACTCGGCCAACAACGCTACCTGGTTCCAGCAAAACGAACTGGTAAGCACCGGTCTGAATCTGGAGTGGCAGGGTGATGTTTGGCTGACCGCGCTGGATGTAGGTTACTCCAACGCATCGATTGAATCACGCTGGGTAAATGTCACTTCAACCTATACCGGCCCAACACCCGTTGATATTGGCTGGGATGTAAGCGGCGACCGTCTGGAGGTCGTTGCCAGCGAAGAGATTGGCAATCCGGACTACTACACGCTGAACGGCATGACCGTTGACAACGACCGCATCCTCGACGACGAAATGCTGACCATCAAAGCAGATATGTCTCGCTTTGTAGACTGGGGACACGCCACCCAGCTGAGCTTTGGTGTGCGTTGGTCAGACCGCGAAAAAGACAATAACGTTATCTCCTGGTGGCAGGGCGTAACGGACAGTTCAGTTAGCGGTTATGGCAGCAGCTATGCACTTGGTGGCAGCTTTGTGTCACCGGATTTATACACCATTAACAATTGGCAATCAGTGGTTAATCAGGCATTTGGTGGTATCGACAGCCGCAACAACAATGATCCTCAGCCGCAAAACCTGTTGAACTCGTGGAATGTTCAGGAAACCAATTCTGCTGCTTATTTCATGGTTAACCTTGACGGTGAATTGTTCGGTATTCCGTATACAGGTAACGCTGGTGTCCGCTATGTGCGCACTGAATCCACGTCTGCCGGCTACCAAACCGAAGATGGCACAACCATTGAACCGACTTCTGTAGACCACAGCTACAGCGAGATCCTACCTTCACTTAACCTGCGTTTGTCGGTAACCGAAGATTCACAAGTTCGTGTTGGCCTGGCCCGCACCATGTCACGCCCACCGCTGGTAGAAATGCGCACGGGTTTCTGGCTGGATAACCAATCTCCAGTGAAAACGGCTTCAGGTGGTAACCCCAAACTGAACCCCTTTGTGGCTGACCAGATTGACTTAGGTTACGAATACTTCTTCTCAGAAGACGCTGCACTGACGTTCTCCTTGTTCTTTAAAGACCTGAAAACGCACGTGGGTAGCGCCACTGATACCATTACCTTCAACGGCGTTGAATATCAGTTCAGCGGCCCGGTTAACGGCGATGGCGGTCAAATTCGCGGTTTCGAAGTAATGTATCAGCAAGCGTTTACCATGCTGCCAGAGCCCTTTGACGGCCTTGGAATTTACTCGAACTACAGCTACACCGACAGCAACGTGACCGAGTTTGTGCCGGAAGACAACCCACTGCCATTAGGCGGATTGTCGAAAAACGTTGGCAGCCTGACCTTGTGGTACTACAAAGCCGGGTTTGACGCCAAGGTGTCTTACAACTACCGCAGTGCCTACACGCGTGTTGGCAGCTGGGATCCAACGGAAATCACCACTACGCGTGGGGAAGCAACCGTTGATGCCAGTATCTCTTACGATGTGACTGACAAGTTTAAGATCATGCTGCAGGGTCAAAACCTGACTAATGAAGTGTCGCAAAGCTACTTCGACAACGACCCAAGCCGCATCGGCAGTTACATTGAGTGGGGTAAGCGTTACCTGATCGGTTTCCAGTACTCCATGTAAGGAACATCGCTGTCTGAGACCCACAGGCAGCGAGTTTTGGCAGAGCCTGACGTGTGTGCCTGGTTCAGGTTCTGCCCACTTTATAGCAAGTCCCATTCTGTTTTTAGTTACTACGTTTAAACAAACTGAGGTTACCTCGTGAACTATTTTGCTCGTACGGCATTGCTATTGAGCAATGTACTTTGGCTCAGTGCCTGCCAACCCAATCCGCCTTCAGACACCGCTGGTATCGACAGCACAACGTCCGGGGTTGCAATTAGCCAAACCATTAATTTCAATCAACAATGGCAGTTCACCAAAGCCGATGAAAACGGCCAGGCGCCTGCTGATTCATGGCAAACCGTACAGCTACCCCACACGCCAAATCTTGAGCCCGAAGTCGTCAACGACCAATGGCAAGGTATTGCGTGGTACAAGAAAACCTTCGACGCGCCGACAAGCTGGCAGGAAAAAACCGTGCTACTGCGCTTTGAAGCTGCAATGAACGTTGCAACAGTGTGGTTCAACGACCAGCAGTTAGGCGAGCACATGGGGGGCTATCTGCCTTTCACACTGGATCTCACCCCTTACCTGCAACCGGGCAGCAACACGCTAACCGTGAAACTGGACAATCAGGACAATCCGCTGACGGGCCCGAAACCACTGGAGCTATTGGACTTTAATACCTATGGTGGTTTGTATCGCGGCGTGAGTGTGATGGTGAAAGATCCGCTGCACATTACTGACGAGATTCTGGCCGACATTCCTGCAGGCGGCGGTATTTTTGTAACATACCCTCAGGTAAGTGAAGACGTATCCCGCGTCAACATTAAAACTCATGTGGCCAACCAATCAGCAACGCCGGCTACGTTTACCCTGGTGCAAACGCTGGAAAATAAAGGGCAAACGATTTCCCAGCAAACCCAGTATACCCTTGAACCAGGACAGGCTAAACACCTTGAGCAGCAACTTACCGTTGAACAAGCCAGACTCTGGTCGCCGACTCAACCCAACCTGTATACCCTGACTACCGAATTGCGCCGTAACAATGAACTGGTTGAGCGTCAGCAGCGCAAAATCGGTATTCGCGAATTTGCCTTCAATGAAAACCACGAATTGCTGATCAACGGCGAGAAAACCTTCCTACGCGGCGTTAACCGCCATCAGGAATACCCTTTTGTAGGTTATGCCATTTCTCCGCAGGCCGATTACCGCGACGCGGTAAAAATTAAATCAGCCGGATTCGATTATGTGCGCCTGTCGCATTACCCACACTCCCCTGCCTTTATGCAAGCTGCGGATGAACTGGGCTTAGTGCTGCTCAACGCCGTGTTAGGCTGGCAGTTTTATAACGCCGATCCGGCCTTCGAAGCGCATATTATCGACAGCTGCGCTGACCTTATTCGCCGTGACCGCAACCACGCCAGCGTGATCGCCTGGGAATGCTCGTTAAACGAATCTGATATGCCAGACGAGTTCATTGCAACACTGCACAACACAGTTAAAACCGAATACCCTGGTGCGTTTTCTGCCGGTTGGGAAAAGGGTTACGACATCTTCGTGCAGGCCCGCCAACACCGTTTACAGCACTACAGCACGCCAAACCAGCCTTACATTGTGTCTGAATACGGTGACTGGGAATACTATGCGCAGAACGCGGGTCTGAACCAGGATGCTTGGGAAGGCCTGAAAGAAGAAGAGCGTACCAGTCGCCAGTTGCTCAATAGCGGTGAAAAGCGCTTGCTACAACAGGCTCTGAACCTACAGGAAGCGCACAACGATAACTTTACCGTGCCTGCATTTGCTGACGGTTATTGGGTGATGTTCGACTACAACCGTGGCTATGCTGATGACATTGAGTCATCGGGTATCATGAGTCTCTACCGCCAGCCTAAGTACAGCTATTACTTATTCCAGAGCCAGCGTTCTCCCGAGGAAGTCGATAACCGCTACACCAGTGGCCCAATGGTATTCATTGCCAGTGACTGGCAAGCTGATTCCAGCCCAACTGTGCGGGTATTCTCTAACGCCGAACAGGTTAAGCTGTATCTGAACGACACCCTGATTGCGCAACAAGCGCCGGATACCGACGCACTCAGCGCACACCTGGCGCATCCGCCGTTTACCTTTAAACTGGCCGGTTTTGAAGCGGGTACGTTGCGCGCAGAAGCGCTCATCGATAACCAGGTTGTTGCAACTCACAGTGTTGCTACGGCGTCCGCCCCCACCCAAATCGCCTTGCGTATTGATGAAAGCGGCATGCCGGTCCAAGCAGGCGTGAAAGACGTGGTATTTGTGTATGCCCAACTGCTGGACGCCAACGGCAACCCGGCGTTCGTCAACAACATCGAACTTTCAGCCAGCAGTACTGGCGACATTACTATATTAAATCAAAGCCCTATCATGACTGCTCGCGGTGAAGCTGCACTGTTAATTGAAGCAGGTCAGCAGTTGAGCGGTGCAACCGTAACCGTTTCCGGCCCGGGACTCGCCGCGGCCACTCTCACGTTTTAACGATTTAGGAGCATTTTAAGGCATGCAAATTCTGGTCACTGGTGGTGCGGGCTATATCGGCACGCACACCTGTGTGGCCCTGCTTAACGCAGGCCACCAGGTCGTCGTTATCGACAACTTTAGCAATAGTCACCCACAGGCACTCAAGCGCGTGGAAGCCATTACCGGCCAGTCCATTATCTGCTTTGAAGGCGATGTGGGCGACAAGGCGCTGCTGCAACGCATTTTCAGCCAATATGAATTCGATGGCGTAATTCACTTCGCAGGCTCCAAAGCGGTAGGTGAATCTGTTGAAAAGCCACTGATGTACTACCGCCATAATGTGACTGCCAGTCAAACATTGATTGAATGCATGCTAGAAGCCGATGTACAGGCGCTGGTATTCAGTTCTTCGGCAACGGTATACGGCGACCCGCATACTGTACCCATTGATGAGTCGTTCCCATTGGCACCAACCAACCCTTATGGACGCAGTAAGTACATGGTTGAATTGATCATGCAGGATACCTGTGTGGCCTTTGAGCGTTTCAGTGCCATTATTTTGCGTTACTTTAACCCCGTTGGCGCGCACCCAAGTGGCCTGATAGGGGAAGACCCCAATGGCATTCCAAACAACCTGATGCCCTTTATCGCTCAGGTAGCCTGTGGCAAGCGCGAACAGCTGTCGGTGTTTGGTAATGACTACCCAACCAGCGACGGTACCGGTGTGCGCGATTACATTCACGTGTGCGACCTCGCAGAAGGCCACGTTGCAGCGCTGGAACAATTGGCTGCAAATCCAGGCTCACATATCATTAACCTGGGCACCGGACAGGGTGTCTCTGTATTGGAAATGGTCAAGGCCTATGAATCTGCCAGTGAACAACCGGTGCCATATAGAATTGCACCACGACGCCCGGGTGACGTCGCAAAATGCTATGCTAATGCCAATCGCGCCAAATCATTGCTGGGATGGCAGGCTACACGGGATTTAACTGACATGGTGGCCTCAAGCTGGCACTGGCAATCAAACAACCCTAATGGCTATCAGGGTGACAAGGAGTAATACAATGTCGCTATCACGTTCACTTCTCCGCTACGCGATTCCATTTTTTTGTGTCCTGTTGTTATCGATTGCCCTGAGTGCGAATGCCCGGGATATCGCAGTTGAAAACGGCGAAATGCGCTGGCAGGACACAGGCGAACCTGTCGCCCTGTTTGGTGTAAATTACAGCGCGCCGTTTGCCTACGGCTATCGCGCCATCGAGCGCCGCGGTATTGATCACAAAGCCGCTATCGACATGGATGTGGCTCACATTGCACGCCTGAAACTCGATGCATACCGCATTCACGTGTGGGACAAAGTCATCAGCGACAAACAAGGCAACCTGCTGAATAACCACAACCTTGAACTGTTTGACTACCTGATGATGCGTTTACAGGAACGCGGCATAAAGGCCATTATCACGCCGATTGCGTGGTGGGGCTCAGGTTACCCGGAGCCCGATCCGGAGGAACCCGGCTTTGCGGTTGGCTTCAGCAAGTCAGACATGAATGAAAAAGAACACTTAATTGCCGCTCAGGAACGTTATCTTACGCAGTTTTTGCAACACAAAAACCGCTATACCAATCGGGTAATTGGTACCGATCCTGACATCATTGCTTTTGAACTGTTCAACGAACCCAAGCATCCTCAACCTCCTGAGGACGCAAAGGCTTACGTAAACCGGCTGATTAACGCCGTGCGTGCAGCAGGCGTCACCAAACCCTTGTTCTACAACATTGCTGAACAAGGCAACAAGCCGCAATTTGCTGAGGCTTTGTGTAACAGCAACATCGACGGTATCGCCTATCAGTGGTATCCCACTGGACTGCTGAAATACAGCGCAATGAACACCAATATGTTGCCAGCGGTTTCACGCTATACCGATCCGTTTGCAGGCATTGAAGCCTGTGCGCCGAAAGCGCGAATGGTGTACGAATTTGACGCCGCAGACGTGGCACATACGGTTATGTACCCCGCGATGGCACGTAGCTTCAAACAAGCGGGCTTTCAGTGGGCCACGCAATTTGCTTACGATCCTGCGGTGATTGCCGACACCAACTCCGACTACAACACGCACTTTTTAAACCTGCTGTACACACCGGGTAAGGCGATAAGCCTGATGATTGCTGGCGAGGAATTTCGTGCACTGCCGGTTGATTACCAGGCTGCAGACTACCCGGCTAACAACCAGTTTGGACATACACGTCTCAGCTACCAACAGAACCTGGCCGTATTCGACGATGGCAAGCAGTTCTATTACACCAACAATACGAATACCAAACCCAAACAAGCAAATACATTGGAACATATCGCCGGTGTCGGTAGCTCGCCTCTGGTTAGTTACACCGGAAGCGGTGCCTACTTTCTGGACCGCCTGGACAATGGCGACTGGCGTTTAGAAGTCTTCCCCGATGTGATCAACCTACAGGATGCGTATCAATCCTCCAGCTTGCAACGCGAGGTAAGCCGGTTATTCGTGCAGCATCGCGATATTCAGATAAATTTGCCTGACCTGGGAAGCCGGTTTACTGCAGCGCGTATTGGTGGCACTGAAGCAGAGCCCATCGCGCAAGCCGAGAAGGCAAAAAACGGGCGCATTACCGTGCAGCCCGGCATCTATGTGTTATCTGAAAAATCCGGCGTAAAGCCTGACTCCACCATCGATAACCGCTATTATTTACCCTCTATCCCTACTGTAGAGCCGGTGTTAATTCATCAGGCTGCACGGCAGCACACGCTTGGCGATCCCCTGATATTCCGTGTAGAAGCACAAGGAATCAGCAACAAAGCACAAGTGAGCCTGCAATTGAAATATCAGGGCTACAACGACTACCTGGCTATTCCTATGACAACGGCCGGACAGGGCGTGTTTGAAGCATCGTTGCCTGAAGATGACGCCTGGCAACAGCCCGGCAAATTGGAATATGTCTTTACGGTAAATGACAGCGGAAAAACTATAACGTTTCCGGGCAAAGTAAGCGGTAGTCCTCAGGACTGGGACCATGTAACAGCGGGTCAGTACCACACTGTATTAATGCCTGCGCTCTCGCCTGTTGTCATTTTCGACCCTGCAGTGGATCGCGCGGCGCTGATCACACCTCAACAAGCCATTGCATGGCCTGCCTCATCGGCCTCTGCGGACGGGGAGAGCGTGCGATTGGAGGTATTTGAGCCTCATCATCCCCTGGGAGGGTCTTTACTGCGCACTGAACTGCCTAAAGACCTGACGATTCAGGGCCGTGATTTAACCGGCTATAACGCACTGGCACTACGAGTGAGAGCGACTACACACAAAGACATCCTGGCACTGGGCGTAATTGCCAATGACGGCCTGGCCTACGGCGCCAGTGTTGCCATAACCGATGAATGGCAAACGCTTGTCATACCGCTGGATGCGCTGAAACCGGTCGCCACCGTCATGCCAAGGGCTTACCCCATGTTTATGCCTGTCACGTTACCGGCAAATAAGTCGGTCGGCGCGTTGGATTTACAACAACTCAGTGGATTACAGTTTCAATTGCCCGCGTCACGTTCAAACCATCACAAGCACCGTCGGGGGATAGAACTCGGCGAAGTTGCACTGGTCGCGTTAAGCGAATAAAACGAAAAAGGGACCGCATGAGGTCCCTTTTTACTATCCGGTATACTATTGCCCTACTTATAGGCTTTAAAGACGGCGTGATGCGTTTAAGACGGTGAATAAGGCAGAGAAGACTGGTGCGCAACAATTCTCAATTTGCCCGACTTGTCCTTCACGTAGGCGAACGTATATTCAACCTTTGTTTCACCCCCTTTGGTATCAGAAAAATAGTAGTTACCCATTGCAACCGCCATGCTGCAACTGTTGTTGATGATGCCTACATTTTCAAATTTCACGTTGGTGTAAGGCTTAATGGCAAAGCCCTTATCCTCGGAGTAAGACGCGTTGTCGCCAACAAAATAAGACAGTGCGGCGTCGAAGCTCGATCGAAACTGCACTTTGGCTGCCAGTGTCGGTTTAAACAGAACACTGCTTAAGTCATAGCCATACATATCCTGAATAAAGTCTGCCGCTTCAGTTTTGTAATCTCCCTTGGCGGAAAACACTGACCCAATGCGGACAATGCCATCTCCCCACATTTTTTGGGCCTCAACCACTTCCCGCTCTGAGATGCACACATCCGAATATAATAACTGGTTGTCTACTACGGCTGACGAGGCTGGCTGCGAAGCCACTTTACTTGCTTCATTTTGAATTTGTTGAGATTGCGCTGTCGCACAACCAGTCAGAAATACAGAAGTCAGGGACAAAGCAACTAGCGATGGTAATTTAATATTTCTCATAGCAATACTCTCTTATCCAAATGAATCTAACGACTAACATGTCGCTGTGTGAATCTTCATGAATAAGTGTATTGAAGCAGTCTGAATAAGACTTGAAAGGAACATTAAAAGAACATTAAAAACGCCGGCTCTAATCTCACCAGGCCTGTAGTACCAGAATTAAGCTTGCGGAATGGTTGATGTAGCCAGCGCGCTGTTGAGGTGTCTCCGTGCACTGCGATAATCCGGAAAAAACACGGCATCGTTTATTTCCAACCCGGCTTTACTGCGCATAGCGTTGACCTGATGCCGGGCAATCGGTGAGCGCATCACATAAGCCTCGGCTCTACAGCCCCGGCTACCACAAGCCACAAAGGACTCGGTAAGAATAGTGAGTGCGTCAGCGGTGGCGGCTTCAAAGCCATTGGAAATACTCATGTAGGCCCAAGGCTGGTGTTCCAGAACGGAAACAAATTCAATAACATCACGTTTGAAGTTCTTGGCCAGCCTTACGCCACATGGCCCCTCAAACTGTGACACAAGCACATTGCCGATAATGCGTAACTTCACACTACCGTATTTGTCGTGGTAAAACACATCGTACAATTTTGCTGTCCGCGCTGAACTCACTAACGTCTCCATGCGTTGAATCTGTATCCGGGCACAACGCTGATAAACGCAGTACAACCTTTCTTGGTTATAGCGCTAACCGCTCAATTATTCAACAGGTTCTGCGAAATCTCACCGACATTGAAAATAATTACAGCCGCCCCATAGCGGCCAGTGTAGCAAATAAGATAATGCAGGCCGACAACACGAATAACAGAGCGCCCGACACAAGAATCAAAGCGCGTTGACCGCCGGCAGCACGCCTCGTTGACATCGACAGCGGTTGGGAACATGCCAGTCGGGTAGCAATAATACTCATGGGCAGCGCCAGTAAAACACCAAGAATTTCGACCACTTCCAGTGCCGTTGGCATTGGCGTAGGCGAGGTCGGAAATACGCGAGTCAGGTCGATAGCATAAACCCACAAGTAGCTCACCCCTGCCAACACGGCTGCCTTAAATGCCCAGCGTTGGCGCTGAAAACAAAAGTACGCGAGCATAAAACTCCCTACCCCAAGTGCAGTAAGGTAGCTGTTAAACAACGCCAGAATGATAGGTGAGATATGCGAGAAATCGCGGGTTTCTACTGGCCCGCCAGGGACAAGAATTGATAACCCCAGGCCAGATAACAACAATAATAACGAAAGTGTACGGTGCATAAAGTCCTCCAAATAACGATGAGAACAGTATCGGGTAGCCAGGGTGAACAAGAGGTAAAAAAAAGCCCCTGCGAGAGGGGCTTTTGATTTCTATAGCGGTGGTTACCACCAAATAATATAGAACGCGGCAACGACAATCGTCAGTGCCAGTGACGCCAGATTAAAGCCTGAGGTCGTTTTAAAGTTGATGTCATTCAGCTCAACCGCATTCGCGTGGTCACCTTTGCTTTCAATCAGGCTCACAATCACAGCTAAACCGACACACAGCAGGAATACGATACCAACACGGTCCATAAACGGCAGTTCAGGCAACAACAGTTTGAAACTCAGGCTGAACACGGCGGAGCCGATAGCAGCAACCAAACCACCATTTGCAGTGGTTTTCTTCCAGAACATACCTAATGCGAACAAGGCAACGATACCCGGAGTAAAGAAGCCAGTGAATTCCTGAATATACTGGAATGCCTGGTCGAACTGACCTAACAACGGCTTAGCGGCAACCATTGCAATCAACAAGGCAACCAGACTCACGATACGACCTACTTTTACATAGTGTTGCTGAGACTTACCCGGGTTGCGATCTTTGTAGATATCCATGGTGAAGATGGTTGAAACACTGTTGGTCATAGATGCCAGTGACGACACGATAGCTGCCACCAATGCAGCAAAAATAATTCCTTTCAAACCTACAGGCATTAGCGTCATTAACGACGGGTATGCCTGGTCAGCTTTTTCCAGATCTGGCACTAACAGCACAGCAGCAATACCCGGTAGCACCACAATCAACGGCATCAATACTTTAAGGAAAGCAGCGAATACGATACCTTTCTGCGCTTCATTCACACTCTTGGCTGCCAGCGTGCGCTGAATGATGTACTGGTTAAAGCCCCAGTAAGACAGGTTCATGATCCACAGACCACCAATAAGTACCGACAGGCCAGGCAGGTCCATATAGTGAGGGTTGTCTTCGCTTAGGATCATGTCGAACTTGCCAGGCAGTTGCTCGGTAACCGTAGCAAAACCAGCCAGTACGCCCTGACCATCGCCGATCAGATTTAATGCGGTATACGACAGGAACAAGCCACCTGCAACGAGCAGAACAACCTGAATAATGTCGGTCATCGCAACCGCCTTCAGGCCACCGTACAGTGAGTATGCCAGCGAGAATACACCCAGGAAAATCATCCCGTACATCAGGTCCACGCCTGCCATGGTATTGATCGCTAATGCGCCCAACCACAACACCGCAGTAAGATTGACGAAGACATACACACCCAGCCAGAATACGGCCATAACCATACGTACGCGGTGGTCATAACGCTGCTCGAGGAACTGCGGCATGGTGTAGATTTTGTGTTTCAGGAAAATAGGCAGGAAGTACTTACCGACAATGATCAGGGTAATCGCAGCCATCCACTCATAAGAGGCGATTGCCAAACCCACCATATAGCCAGATCCCGACATACCGATGATCTGCTCGGCAGAGATGTTTGCCGCAATCAATGAGGCACCAATGGCCCACCATGGCAAACTCGAGCCCGCAAGAAAGTAATCATTGGTGTCTTTTTCGTGTCCCTTTTCTTCACGTGATACCCACCAGGCAATCCCGATAAGCGCAACCACGTAAAGGACAAAGAGCGCAATATCCAACGTTGCTATGTTCATACTATTTTCCATACACTTTTTGTTGTTTTAATACTACATTGTTACTGCAACCAGCCGATTTGTTAAACAAATGCGCCTTGTTCCGCTGTGCAAATGTAAATCGTTTGTTTCAGTTGTGTGTGGGCATGATACTTGGCTTCTACCAGTTTAGACACCTTTTCGGTGAGATTTTTTGGTAATAAAGCAACAACACAACCACCGAAGCCACCGCCCGTCATTCGCACGCCACCCAGGCTGCCAATTTCCTCGCCAATGATTTCAACCAGGTAATCAATTGGCGGAACGGTGATTTCGAAATCATCGCGCATCGACACGTGCGATTGCGCCATTAGTTTACTGACTGTCGCAATGTCATTTTGCTTCAGTGCGGCAAACATGGCTTCTGTACGCGCATTTTCAGTAATGATGTGGCGCGCACGACGAAACTCTTCATCGCTCATATTGGTCTGGTTCGCTGCCAGTAAGGTTAAATCTGCCTCTCGCAAACTGGCTACGCCCATAGCGTTTGCCGCGCCTTCGCACTGCTGACGACGCAGGTTGTATTCACTGTCTACCAGCCCACGTTTTACATTTGAATTAATGATCATAATGGCAAAATCATCTGGCAGACTAATGTATTGACGAGACAGGTCCCTACAATCCAGTAACATCGCCTGATCTTTTTTACCCATGGCTGAAATAAGCTGGTCCATAATGCCGCAAGAACAGCCGACAAAATTGTTCTCTGCACGTTGACCTATCAGCGCCGCATTTACACCGTCGAGACCCAGTGAATACAATTGGTTGAAGGCGCTGGCAATGGCAACCTCGAATGATGCCGAAGAACTGAGACCTGCACCTTGCGGAACGTTGCCGGTAATCACTAGGTTTGCGCCCTGCAGATTCGGGTAATCCAGCAATAATTCCTTGCACACGCCGCGTACATAGTTTGACCAGCCGGGATAATCAACGTGTTGAATGTCATCCAGGGAGAATTCACATTGGGCACACTCGTAATCGACAGCCACTACGTTAATAGTGCGGTCATCACGCGGTGAGCCAACAATGCGGGTGCCAAAATTGATTGCTGCGGGAAAAACAAACCCCTGGTTGTAATCAGTATGCTCGCCAATCAGGTTTACCCTGCCTGGTGCGTGCACTTCAATCGTTGGGCTGTGTTGAAAAAACTCCTCAAATACAGCCAGTAATGCATTGTCTTTTGCCATCTTATTTCGTCTCTTTGTAATGCACGTTTGAAAGCGCACGCAGGCGTTCTGCAGCCTGTTCAGGGGTAATATCGCGCTGTGCTTCAGCCATCATCTCGTAACCAACCATAAATTTGCGCACACTTGCAGAACGCAGCAACGGCGGGAAAAAGTGGGCATGCAAGCCCCAGTCCGGACGTGCTTCGCCATTAAATGGCTGGCTGTGCCACCCCATTGAATAAGGAAATGATGTGTTGAACAGGTTGTCATATTTGGTCGTGATCACACCTACAATATCTGCCAGTGATGCAGCTTGTTCCGTGGTGATATCGGCAAGTGAAGACACGGCAAACCGAGGTAGTAACAGGGTTTCAAATGGCCATGCGGCCCAGTATGGAACGACAACAACCCAGTCTTCGTTACTGCATACCACGCGTTCTTCCTGTTCAATTTCGCGCTTTGCATAGTCCAGCAATAAGCTGCTTCCGTGCGCCTGGAAATAGTCAGTAAAGCGTTCTGATTTCTTGGCGGCAAGGGTAGGCATGTGCTTTTGTGCCCAAACCTGTCCGTGCGGGTGCGGGTTGGAGCAGCCCATCATTGCGCCCTTGTTTTCAAACACCTGCACCCAGCCATAGGACTGGCTAAGCTCTGCAGTTTGCTCCATCCAGGTCGCAACCACAGCTTCGCGCTGCGAGTTAGTCAGTTCAGGTAGCGTTTTACTGTGATCGGGCGAAAAACAAATAACCCGGCTACAGCCTTGCTCAGCCTGAAAGCGAAACAAAGGATCATTCGACTCTGCGTCTGGTGTATCTTCCTGCAATGCAGCGAAATCATTTGTGAACACAAACGTTCGCTCGTAAACCGGGTTCATTTCGCCGTTAATGCGTTTGTTGCCGGCACACAGGTAACAGGTTTCATCGTAGGACGGACGAGGAGTATTGTCGGGTTCATCGCTCTGTCCCTGCCAGGGACGTTTTGCACGATGGGGAGATACCAACACCCATTCACCAATCAATGGATTGTATCGACGATGAGGATGATCAGAAGGATTGAACGCAGTTGTCATTCCAAAGCCCTTTAAGCTGTTCACTCGCCGAAATTCGCTAAAACCAGAGTCTGAATAGCAATCTTTCAGCGTGAGTTTATGATGAGGTAAAACGTTTTACCTATTGTAAATAAAAATTCCTTTTTGTAAACAAACGAAGTATGTAATTTTTTAACATCT
>CEUK01043735.1_pt1 | contig 15682 bp, 14 predicted proteins | sample 356451 | NCBI WGS metagenome assembly CEUK01 (sample SAMEA2622843, study PRJEB7988) | marine metagenome | isolation source: saline water (ENVO:00002010), including
TAAAGTTAAAGTTACAATCGATGAAAGTGAATTTATTGTTACAGATTGGGAACCATACTTAATTGAAGGACTTAATGATGGAGAACACACTATAAAAATTGAATTAATTGATTCAATTGGTAACTTAATTCCATCACCTTATAACTCTGCTTCTCGAATTATTACAGTTGAAAATTAAACTTCATTAAATCTTTCTAAAAGCGGTTCGAACGAGAACCAACAAGGGGAGCCTTATAGGTTAGGTTATTTTTAAAAATAACTTGACCTTTTTTATTTTGTATCTTTAATTTATTTATTCCCCAAGGCTATAAGATTTTATTATTATGAACTTAAACTGAGTGGCTATATAAGATGAGTAAACAAATTACAACCATTTCTTTTTTTAAATTCTCAACATTACATAATAAAGTTTGGGGCTTTGTAATGATGTTGCTTGCCCACAACGACTTATATAAGGTTAAAGGACTTTCGTTTTATCGACTAATGGGAAGTGGAAAAGGGAGGGGCTTTAATCCATTCCCTGATTGGTCTGTATACAGCCTGTTGCAAGTTTGGGAATCTGAAGAAGATGCAAATGAATTTTTCAGATCTTCAAATTTAATTGATAAGTACAAGAGCCATACACTAGAATCCTATACGCTTTATATGAAAAATATTTCTTCTGTAGGGACCTGGATTAGTAAATCTCCTTTTGAAAAAGGGACGAATTTAGATTCTAATCTCCCTATTGCTATTATTACAAGAGCAACTATTAAGTTGCACTGGCTTTTTCGATTTTGGAAATATGTTCCCACCTCTCAAGAACCCTTAGATGGTAATAGAGGCTTAATTTATACTAAAGGAATAGGTGAAGTGCCCGTTGTTCAAATGGCTACATTTAGCTTGTGGAAAAACTTTGATGCGGTAAAGGAGTTTGCTTATAACAGTAAACAACACAAAGAAGCTATTAGAAAAACCCGTAAAAACGAATGGTATAAAGAAGAATTATTTTCTAGATTCCACCCATATAAATCGCTAGGTAGCTGGAAAGAAAATAATCAATTGCTTTTTTAAAAAATTATTGAGGACTTGCAACAACCGTCATGATGCCAAGTGAAGTGGTTTTTTCATGCAACTTTTTAGGTAAAAATTTAATCATTCCAATAACAAATTGTATGAATTCATCCTCCATATTCTTATCCCATCGTATTCCCTTTTTTTCCATTTCACTCATCCAATATAGTAAATAAGGGTTCATGGTTCCATGAGTTAAAATTTTAGAAACTTTCCATCCACTTTTTTTTAGCAATAGTTCTATGTTTTTAGGGGAGAATAATGAAAGGTGTCTGGGAGTATGCCAGCCAGCCCAATTTTTTCCAAACTTTTTTCTACTCAAAGAATCAAAATTAGGAACTTCAATTACCAGCTTTGTAGATGGCTTGGAGATTTCTTTTAAAGAAATCAAGCTTTCCAAAGGAGTATAATCATGTTCTAAATAATGCCACATTGTAATTACATCTGGATGAAGATTGAAAGAAAGATCTTTTATTTCAGCTATTTGTAAATTTACTTTTTTAAACTTATTATCTTGATTCTTCCACCCTTCATCGCTAAAGTCAATCCCCATTGTTTCACAATTTACTTTTTTCTGAAAAGCGTTAAGAAAAGTTGGATTTCCGCACCCAATATCTAAGATCAACGATTCTTCTGATAGACTGTGAACATCTTTTATTAGTTTAACCCTCTTTAAGTCTAGATTTTGTTGACTACGAGCGACAAAATTTTCAAATTTTCCCCAAGCTTTTGCTCCTCGATATGGTAAATAGTAAGAATTGTAATAGTTTTTAAGATCGTGTAAGTGCAATCTAGGGTTTAAGAAAACAAGATCACAACTAAAACATTTATCGAAATTAAACAATTGTTTATTAGAGTGCATTTGAGCCCTTGTTTTAATAAAAGAATTTAAAGAAGAAGATCCGCATATTGGACAACTAGTAATTTCAATCATTAGGCTAAATTAAGTAATCTGGGATATTTAGTTTAACTTAGATAGAATAAAGACTATGACTTTTCTAATGTTCTTTTTAAAACTGAATCGATTTTTTTTCACTTGTACCACCCCAACTTTCGATGATTTTATTGTCTTCATAAAGGTAAAAGAAAGGGAAATATGGTGGTTGAATTTTTTCAGGCATATCTTCGCCCATAATAGTTCTAAAACTTAATGTTTCTTCTTTTGCTCTTTTTTTAGCAAAAGGCTCAAACTGAGTACAAGGCATACATCCAATTTTTTACAATAATTAATTCCATATTAACTTATTTTAAGACAAATTTACTAATTAAAGATTTGTTCATTAAGCCCAATACTACTAACAATTTGTTAATGTTTTGTCATTATATAAAACGCGCTAATAATTTAGGATTTAGCATTAAAATTGTAAAGTTTTTCATAATACTTTTGTGGGGAGGATTAGTTAATTTAGCCACTTGTAATAGAGTGGCTTTTATTATTTTCTAAACTTCTTAAGATCTTTCCAAAAGCGGTTCGAACAAGAACCCACATGGGGAGCCTTATAGATCAGGTTATTTTCAAAACAACGAGACCTTATTTATTATATTTAATCGATATAAATCTTTTCTAATGCAAAAACTTTTTTTCTACCACTCCATTATCATAAATATAGAATAGAAGTGACCCCTTATTATGTTCTTGTTGTTCTCTTCCTAATACATCAATCATTTTGATTAAGGTTGGAGTATCCTCTGTTATTTCATCTATTCTAATGCCATCATTATAATCACAAGCATCTCCCTCTCCATCATCATCTGAGTCTGTCTGAGCTGGATTAATAATATCTATACAGTTATCATTCTCATCACATACTTGATCTTGGTCTGTATCATTGATACAATTACCTGAGCAATCAAAATACATTTCGGCGAATATACATGAACCATCATCTTCATTTGCAGATTCATCATAGTTACAAGCAGATTCATCAGTACAACCTAACAAATTATTGCAGCCAATTTCAAGTTGCCAATTGTAGAAATAATAAAAATAGTTGAGTGGATTGTCCGTTGTATTTCCTGTAATATCTATAATATTTACTAAGTTAATTGGAAATACATTATCAACTACACTACTATTTCTGTATAATCCTTCATTATTGCCAATTATTCCAATTTTATAATTTTCACCAACATCTATTTGAAAATTTAAGTTAACCTGATTGAAGCCGCTCTCTAAGGATATATTTGCCTGATGAATTTGGGTATTATTTTCATTAAGAATTTCAATTTGAGTCGAAAATGCGCTTTCAGCATAAAGATCTATTGATTTAATTGTTACGCTTTCATAACAATTAAAAACCATATCCCAATTGTCATTATAATGGTATCCGCCTGATCCTAATTCAGTATAATATGGGCCAGTATAAATTGAGGATACATTTGCATTTGGATTATAGTTTTCAGAATCACTTTCGGAACATCCTACAACGAATGGGATACATCCTCCGTCATCTATACATGCTAAACTATCATAATTCAACGAATTAGGATCAGTACACCCTGATATATAACAACATGAAGCGTCATTTATGATAGCGTTATTGTCAAAATTAAGTGCGTTAATATCTGTACAACCACAATCCTCCCCAAGTTGAAATTTTAGTATATCGTTATAGTATGTATCACTAGGGGATTCATAGCCAGAAGTTAAATAAACATTACAATCTATAACAAAGCTACCTGGAGCCCAACGAGCTCCTCCCGGATGAGAGGCTAATTGAGACCATGTATCTGAAATAGGATTATATTCCCATAATTCTCCTGAATCTAAGGGTTCGTGGTCATCTCCATCACCACTCATAACATACCCTTTTCCGTTATAGCTAAATTGGGTTCCTGCAACTCTAGCTTCTGAAGGGAAATCATTTAATTGAGTCCATGTTTCAGAAGTTATATTATATCTATAAAAGTCATTATAAATTAGTACGTCATTATTTTGACTATTACCATGACCAAATCCTACATATGGAATGTTGTTAATTGAAAAGTAGAAAGGGTGGTGTCTATCTCCAAAATTGAAATTTGTCTTTTCACTCCAATTATCATTAAGAATATCATATTGCCACCAATCTCCTAAGTTTTCGCCATCAATGCTACCCATACCTACAAATATTTTATCATCTGCTAATATCATTGCAGGATGGTCTCTTCCTAGATAAGGGAAACTTGCTAATTCAAGCCATGAATCATTTACCATATCATATCTCCACCAATCTGTTGGATATCCATTATAATTGGATCCAAAGCCAATATATGCATATAAGTTATCTGCCACACCATAAGCGTAACCACGAGGACCTCCTGGGAAACTTGATAATTCTTCCCAAGTATTTTGTTCAGCACTATATCTTAATACATCGCTCAAATATTCACCCGCACTATTTTGGCCGGCAATTACAAATCCAAATTTATCATATGAAAATGTAATAGGATGGTGTCTTCCGTCAGCAGGATAAAATCCAATAAATTCCCAGTTCTGAGAAAAGCTTAAAAGCGGAATAAAAATAAATAACATTAGTTTTTTCATATCGCAAATTTAATTTGAATCAAAATTAATGTTTATATCAAATTTTATTTGACTATTAACAAAAAATATACATCTAATTTACCCTCTCCTCTAGAACCAATTTTATAACAATTTGACTACAAATGAAATATGTAATTAATAATTGAGGGGACACAATATTGAGTGTTTTTCTTATTCCCTATACTTCTTTAAATATTTCCAAAAGCGGTTCGAACGAGAACCTACAAGGGGAGCCTTACAGGTCAGGTCATTTTATAAAATAACTTGACCTTTTTTATTATTATATATTTGAAAATAAAATTTCATAAAATGAAAATCTACTATTTTTTGATGCTATTTCCTTTTTTAAGCTATGCTCAAGACTATAATTTAGGTCATACAACACTAGAGTTTTATGATGAAATAAGGGATAGAATAATACCTACTCAAATTTACTACCCTTCTGATCAAACTGGTGAAAATGTATTAATATCAAACTCATCCTTTCCAGTAATAGTATTTGGTCACGGATTTCTTATTAGCTGGGAAACATATTCTAATTTTTGGGAAGAGTTGGTTCCCAAAGGGTATATATTATGTTTTCCAACTACCGAAATGAGTTTTCTACCTAATCATGAAGAATTTGGACAAGATTTAAAATTTGTAGCTAATAAAATGATTGAACTTGAAAATGAAAATAGTTCAATTTTCTTTAATTCTGTAATACCTAAATCAGCAATTATGGGCCACTCAATGGGAGGTGGATCTTCATTTTTGAGTTCAACTGATAATTCATCATCAATAATCACTCTAATTAATTTCGCAGCTACAGAAACTTCCCCATCAGCAATTTCAGCTGCGCTAGATGTTAATATTCCTACACTTATTTTTGCTGGCGAAGAAGATTGTGTAACCCCTCCTATGTCAAACCAAATACCTATGTATGATGCAACAAATGCAAGTTGCAAAACATTTATAAACATAAATAATGGGGGACATTGTTATTTTGCAAATGAGAATTTTGCATGTGATCTTGGTGAATCATCTTGTAGTTCTGGACTTAATATTTCAAGAGAGGAACAGCAGAATGTTACTTTTGACTTTTTAAATTTATGGCTAGATTTTACATTGTATAATGACGAATATGCTTTTGCTGAGTTTAACGACTCTTTAGAAACATCGGTACGAATAAGTTATCAAAAGTCATGCGAATTATTAAATATGACTGAAGATATAATATTACAAGAAAATACCTCAAGACTCATTAAAATGATTGATTTATTTGGAAGAGAACAAAAAGATCACAAGAAGGGATCACTTCTATTTTACATCTACGATAATGGTTTAGTATTAAAAAAATTCATTCCATAAATTTCTTTAAATCATTCCAAAAGCGGTTCGAACGAGAACCTTCAAGGGGAGCCTTATAGGTCAGGTTATTTTTAAAAACAACTCGTGCTTTTTTAATTTATAATGTTCATAAAAATGTTTAAATATTACAATAAAATAATCATTTTGATTTAGTAATGTAAGTACTTTTGATAAACTTAATTTTAAAAATTTTAATATGAAAAAGAGTATTCTAGTTATTGCTATCTTAGTATTTGCGTTTGCATCTAACGCTCAAAATTCTGAAAAAGAATTTGCTCAGTACGGAGTTTTTGTTGGTGTTAGCCCATTTGGTATGGGTGCTAATTTTAACTATAATTTTAATGAAAAAACTACCTTAAGTATTGGCCTAGGGTTTGCTCCAGAAGGAGAAGTTCCTAGCGCTTTAGCACCAGAGGTTAGTGCTTTAGGAGATTATACTTGGGAGAGTAAGACTCAATGGATGGGAATGTTTGTAAATCACCGACCATTTGAAAGCATGAATTGGTTCACTGTCAACGCTGGTATTGGAATAGGTTACATAGAGAATCATATTCACATTGGTCATGAAGTACTTCCAGAAGGGCATTCTGAAACAGATGCTGAATACCATGCAAACTATTCTGAAAATCCTGTAGGTTATTTTGGGTTTGCAGCAAGAACTCCTAATCAGAAGGGACTGCAATTTGGATTTGACTTTGGATTACTACATACTGGAGGTCCAGTTATATCCGGAATTGATGAATCTAAGGTTGCTGCAATTAAAGATAATCTTGCACCGAATGTGCTACCTAATTTCCAGATTTCAGTAGGATATGGATTTTAGTATATTTCAATATCAAAAAGCCACTCAAATTTGAGTGGCTTTTTGATTATCTAAACTTTTTCAAATCCATCCAAAAGCGGTTCGAACGAGAACCTACAAGGGGAGCCTTATAGGACAACTTAATATTTTTATTGAGTTGTCCTTTTTTTATGATGCTAACTACTTCATAATATTTAATTAAATTTTGAGTAAAATAATCGCTTAAGAAGTGCTTTCAGAAATATTTTTTTTGGAAACGAACTTATGATTTTAAAATCTTCTATAAAGTTAGTTGAATCATCTAAAAATCTTAATATTGTTTTTACATCAACTTTTTGAAATAATTTTGAGAATAATTCAGAACCAAGGTTATTATTTGTTGTTAAGACATCTAAAAACAACATGTCATAAAAGTAAAATCTTGTTGTTTTCTCAAATTTTGAAAGATTAGAATTTATTTTTAAATATTTGATTAGATCACTTGTTTTTTTACTACAGTTATTGAAAGTGTAGCCCGTACTTGCTTTAGTCCATCCACCATTGGTCCCAATATTAAGAATATTCAAACTATTATGAGCAGTAAATGGGTAACATGTCATTGGAATGACACCTTGCTCTTTTCTGAGTATCGTATAACTTGTAATACCTTTTCGATCAAGGTAAGACTTAATTCCAGATTCATACCTTGAATAGTCTAGTAGCTCTTTTGAAAAAACCGTATATTCAACTAAAGCTTCCTTACTATTGATGGGTAAAACATATATGAATCTAGTGCTTCCTTCTTGAGGTATATCAAAGTCCATAAAAGTCGCACTAGAAGGGTCAAAATAAGAAGTGTCGGTTTTAATAAACCAGCCTACAAAATGTTGTTGAAGAGCCGGATATTTCTTTTGATTAGTATAATTTTCAAAATTTGGGATACTGTTAAAGACTTTACAAGCTTTAAATCTTGAATTTTTAGTGTAAACCTCTACGTTATTTTTATTAGGAATTAGCTTTACAATTTCTTGCTTTAGAAACTTTATATTTGATTTTGAACGAATCACAGACCAAACTTCTTGGTAGAAACTTTTGCTTTGAATCATCTTATATCGATATGGGCTCAAAGATCTTTTTAAATGAGATTTGGAATTGGCAATATTTATTGAATCCCAGGATTTTGAGACTAAGCTATCCCATTCTCCCTCACCCACTTCCCAGAAAGACCAAGTTCTATCATCAGCATTACGTTCAATTGAGTCCAAGATTAGAATTGATTTTTGATCAAAAAATGAATCTTTCGCCAGTCTGTATGCAAGCATTAACCCTGCGGCTCCGCCACCAGTTATTATATAATCGTAGCACTTCATTTTACATAAATATAAAAATGGAGAAAAATAAAAATAAGCAAGTGATAATGTGACAAGATATTTTTGAGTTTGTATTAATCTTGAAGGATTGATACCACCAATGAGAAATACTTGCAACTAAAAACCACCCAAAGTAATTTGTAAGAGGAACTATTCCGTCCTTAAATACCCAAAAGTCAAATCTTGGAGCGGAGATTTCTATTAAAAAATCTAAAAGTATCATTAAAAGTGCGCCAGATAAAATTCTTAAACCTTTATTTCGGGTAATAAATTTTCCAACATCTGCACTAACAATTGTAAGCAAGCTCCAATTAAGACAAATAATTAAAGGAACTCCAAATATTTTTAAACCTAGATTTTCTCCATAAGTATAAGAGCCATAAATAAGACCAAAATTAACACCTAGAACCTCGGTAATAAAACCTAAAATGAATGGGACAGATATCCCCTTAAGGATTCTAACTTTTTGGTCTTTAAGGCTCAGTAATATTATTAGAAAATTGAGAAAAAGATATAAAGGTGTTAAAGCTAAAAACCAATTACTAGCAGATGAAATGATACCCAAAATGCCTGAAATTGTAAATAGCCAAACTAATCCGATATAAAGGTTTATTTTAAAACTCATGCCTATGTGTTTTATGTATTAAGTCTGCTGTAATTTTACCCGACCATAAACAAAGAGGAATTCCACCACCAGGATGCACACTGCCACCACAAAAATAGAGATTACTTATAGAACTGCTAAAATTGGGATGTCTCAAAAAAGCAGAAAATTTAGAATGACTTGCCGCTCCATAAATTGAGCCTTGATAACTTTGGGTATTCTTCTCAATATCTCTAGGATCTAAAATAGATTCATAATTAATAAGCTGATTCAAATCGACCTTAAGAACTCTACTTAATTTTTTAATGATATTAATTCTTGTTTGTTTAATCATAACATCCCAATCTTGACCAATATTTTTTGGTGCATTGACCATAGTAAACCAATTTTCACATCCCTTTGGAGCATCTTTATACTCTTCTTTAGAGCTTATATTTATATAAACAGTAGGATCATTAGAAATTAATTGATCTTCGAAAATACACTTGAATTCATTCTTATAATCAGCTGAGAAAAAAATATTATGCAAATCTAAATCTGGAAAAGTTTTTGTTATACCCCAATAAAAGATTAGAGCTGAGCTACTTCTTTCTTGTGATAAGATTCTTTTGGGCGCTTTTTCTTTACGTAATAATTTTGTGTATGTTGGAACAATATCAGCATTAGAAATTACTATATCTGATGGAATAATTTTTTTCCCAGTCTTAATACCATAGACTTTAGACTTTTTAGTCATAATTTCATCAACTTTATTGTTGAAATTAAACTTTATACCGATATCCACAGCTAAACTTTCAAGACTCTTTGTAATTTGATGCATACCACCTTTTGGGAAATAAGTTCCAAATGACTGTTCTAGGTTAGGAATCATGGACATAATTCCAGGAGTTTGGTAAGGCGAGGATCCATTGTAAGTTGCAAACCTATTATAAAACTGAATTAATCTAGGGTCCTTAAAAATGCTAGAATTATAGTCAGATAGATTTTTATTTATATCAAGTTTAGACAGATTTAACAGAGCTTTAATAGTTTTTTTTGATAAATAAGTCGATATTTTGTGAAGAGAATTCTCTAAAAATAACGAAGCTGTTAGGTCGTATTTATTTTCACATTTACAAAGATAATCGAGCATAGTTGTTTCTTCTACATCGAAAGTATCGGATGCACTTTTGGCAAATGCATATTTATCAGCAGGTGCAAAAAATTTGGTGCCGTCCTCAAAAAAGTAATTACATATAACTGACTTTTGTTTGTAAGTAAAATAGTTTTCAATCGGTTTATCAGCAATTTGAAATAATTCTTCAATTAGATTAGGCATAGTAAACAGAGAAGGTCCCATATCGAATCTGTAGCCATTAGATTTGAATTCTGTAAGTTTTCCTCCGGCATAAGAATTTGCCTCAAATATTTCAACATTATAACCAACAGACTTTAGTCTTATTGCAGCTGCCATTCCAGCAATACCTGATCCTACTATAATTATTTTCTTCTTCTTCATTTATTGTAAAGATAAATTGAATTTTAGTATAAAATAAAACAGTTTGAAATTGTTTTTAAGAAAAAAATTAAAGTTAAATCAGCTTAGTTCTGAACCGGAACCAATGTAGAAATCGAAAAAGAGTGGCTTTTTCATTCTCTAAATTTCTTTAAATCCTTCCAAAAGCGGTTCGAACGAGAACTTACAAGTAGAGCCTTATAGGTCAAGTTATTTTTAAAAATAACTTGACCTTTTTTATTTCTTATATTTGATAAGTATAGACCTGCTATTATGAAAAAGATACTATACATACTTCTATTTATTCCTCTTGGTTCGTTTGCGCAAAATATCATAGCACTAAATATTTGGCCTGAGAACCCATCAGAAAATGATTTTGTTTCGATTACGGTTGAATATCTTTTTAGCAACTCTGATTGTCTATTAAATTTAAAATCAGTTTCAGTAAACGACTTTGATATAATTGCATCAACTAATCATTGTATTGGTCCCTTTGAAGCTGAATGTTCAACAATTGAGGTCTTTGAATTGGGACAACTAAATGAGGGAGAATATAGTTTTAAAATATATAGCTCCCATGGAAACTATTTCTACGAAAGTGAATCCGATACAGTTTGTACTCCAGGAATAATTCCCTCAAGTATAGACTCAACATCTTTTTTTGTTATGTCACAAATGAATCTTGAACAACACCAAGAAAAAATGTTTGATTCAGATTTCATCATGATAGATGTTTTGGGTAGAGAACATATTGAACATAAAAGTGGGACACTTCTATTTTACATTTATAATAATGGTAAAGTAGAAAAGAAATTTACCCCCTAAACTTCTTTAAATCTATCCAAAAGTTCTTCGAACGATAACCTACAAGGGGAGCCTTACAGGACAACTTAATATTTTTATTGAGTTGTTATTTTTTTATTTTTGAATGATACTTAAACCATTTTATGCGAATTCTGTTTTTTGTTTCTGTAATCTCAATTAGTTCATTTTGTTTAGCTCAAGATGTCACAAACAAAAAGCAAGTGAATAATCTATTTTCAATTGCTGCTGGTGGAACACCAACAACTGCTGGAGTAACCTATGAACGTATCTTAAATAATAGAAAAACTTCATTAGAAATTGGAGTAGGTTTGTTAGGGGGTGGATTGGGTATAAATTTTTATCAATTTAAACCCTTTAATCCAAAGCAAATAAACTCATTTTTAGGTGTTCGCTCATCATTCAATATCCAAGGATCTGGGGGCAGTAGAATTATGAATTACTTATTGATAGGTGTTAACTATTTAAGCTCAAAAAAACTTTACTTAAGTATTGATTTTGGCCCAGCATTTATTGTTCAACTATCACACAACGGCTATCCTAATCCTAATAAACTTCTACCAGATTATCCCAAATACATATTGGGCGTTTATGGAGGAATTAAATTTGGATTTGGTTTTTAAAAAGTCAATTATACTATAAATTTGAATAACAGTAGAAGCCATACAGGACAGGTTATTTTTAAAAATAACTTGACCTTTTTATTTTTTGTATTAAACTAAATTTATTTTGCTATTCTAATAACATCCCTTTGAAGTTGGTGATTTTTTTTGTTTTTAAAATAATATTCCTGAGCTCTGTGCTCATTTTTTTTAGTTTTGAGCTTGAAATTGTTAAGTTATTAGAGTCATCTAATTCAATAATGAAATTTTGTGCGAATTTATCATTTGTTTCAGTTAAATCATTTCTTTGATGAGCACCGCGACTCTCTTTTCTTTTAATTGCTCCCAAAAAAGTTGCTTCAGCAGACATAATAGAACCCTCCAAATCAAATGCTAACATCAAATCTTCATAACCTTCTGAATCTGGTCTGACATCTAAATCATTTAATAAATTTTTTAATGACGTAATTTTTTTTAATCCATCTTTAAGTTTAGTATCATTTCTAACAACTCCACAATTTTCCCACATTATATTTCTTAATTCTCGTTGAAGAGGTCTAACCACATTAGATCCATTTTTTATAAATGAGTCTATTTTTTTGTGAGCTTTTTCAATCACATTTCGCGACCGGTATTGTATATCCATATTTAAAGATCTTTGTGCTGCAGCATTACCTGCTCTTCTACCAAAGATTAAAATTTCAGCAAGAGAGTTACCCCCCAATCTATTTGCTCCATGGAGCCCACCTGTTACTTCGCCAGCTGCGTATAGCCCATTAATACCTGTTGAATGATCTTCAGGATTTACTACAATACCTCCCATTGAATAATGAGCAGTTGGAGAAACCTCCATCGGTTTCTTAGAAATATCAATCATTAAAGTATCAAGAAACTGTCTATACATTCTAGGTAATTTATCTATAATAAATTCTTTACTTTTATGACTAATATCTAAGTATACTCCCCCATTGGAAGTTCCTCTTCCTTCAATTATTTCTATATAATTAGCCATAGCCACCCGATCTCTTGTGGATAATTCCATTCGTTTAGAATCGTAGTTTTTCATGTAACGATCACCATGTATATTTAATAAATGACCACCTTCACCTCTTACAGCTTCAGTAACTAGTGTACCGGCTATTGTTTCTGGAATTACCATTCCTGTTGGGTGGAATTGTACAAGCTCCATATCTGTCAACTTACATCCCGATTTCAACCCTAGATAAAACCCATCACCAGTATTTTCATTTCTTCGAGATGAGCTTTTTCGCCAAATTCTAGTATGACCACCAGCAGCTAGAATAACTGAATCAGCTAAATATACCGTTCTTTCACCACTTTGTATATTGAAAGTCATAGCACCAAAACAAATTTTTTCATGAACTAATAATTCAGTTACATACTGAGAGTCATGGATAGGGATTTTTAAGGATTTTACTTTTTTCAATAGTGCCATTAATATAGATCTTCCAGTGTAATCTCCAGAATAACAGGTTCTCCTGTAGGTATGAGCACCAAAAAAACGTTGATCAATCTTTCCATTTTTCAATTTTGCAAAGTTTGCTCCCCAATCATCAATTTCAGTAACTAATTCAGGTGCTTCTTTTGCCATTAACTCAACCATTTTTGGTTCAGAAAGTCCATATCCCTCAATCATAGTATCAGCAAAATGTTGTTTCCATGAGTCATCTTTATCAACATTTCCGAACGCCGCATTAATCCCACCTGCAGCTAAAACAGTATGAACATCTTCTTTTATTCTTTTCCCAATTACTGTTACTTCGACTCCAGATTTTTTTGCTTCAATTGCTGCTCTTAAACCAGCGCCACCGCTACCAATTACTAAAACATTTGATATGTGGGTTTGATGTTTTGCTATTTTATTTGATTTCATTTTAATTCAATGATTAATTTTCAGATTTTACATAGTAATTATTCATTTTACTGGTGCGTTTAAATAAGAATTTAAAACTTTACAAAAATAGTTTATAAAACGTTTATAATTGAAATATAATTTTGGAATGTTCGGTTTTATTTAAAGCTTTTTTAATTTAAAAATTAATTATTTTACTAATCACAGATGTTATGTGTCCTTGTAATTTGATGGTAAAAATTTAAGTTTTTTTTAATTTCCTTCAAAGTCGTAAAAATGAAAACTAGTAAGGGAAGCCTTATATCTCAGGTTATTTTTAAAAAAAATGTCTTTCTTTATTTCTTAAGTTTGAATTTATAAAATTATTGATATGAAAATAACTCGAGGTTATGACAATGAAATAAATATGACATATAATAGTTTAATTTTGATAAAATTTTTTTACTTATAACTTCTAGTTTTTAGTATCTCAACTTATAATGATCTTAATTAATTTAATATTTAAATGAAACAGCTAAATGTATTTGGAAAAGAATTAGAATTATGTTGTTCAAATCCTTTAACAGGTGTATACAGAGATGGATATTGTAATACTGGAATTAACGATATTGGTACCCATACAGTTTGTGCTATTGTAACAAATGAATTTTTAAATTTTTCGAAAAGTAGAGGAAATGATTTAATGACTGATAATCCTATGTATAATTTTAAAGGATTAAAAGAGGGAGACAAATGGTGTTTGTGCGTTTCAAGATGGCTTGAAGCATATGAAGCTGGATGTCCTCCTAATTTAATTTTAGAAGCAACTAATATAAAAACACTTGATTATGTGAGTTTTGATAAATTACTTGAATTTAAGGCATGATAATTATTAAAGACCAGCAAAAATATGGTCAATACTTTCAGGGTTTGTTCTATTCGCGCCTTTTAACTATTTACCCTTTTACCTATTTAATGCTTACCGTTTAGCGGTCAAATTTGAGATAAATTAAAGCCGCTCATATTAGAGTGGCCTTTTCATTCTCTAAACTTCTTAAGATCTTTCCAAAATCGGTTTGAACGAGACCCTACAAGGGGAGCCTTATAGGTCTGGTTATTTTTAAAAATAACCTGACCCTTTTTTATGATGCTACAACCCTTTGTTATTTTCGAAAACTTTAACCATTGCTGATAAATCATAATCTTTTAAACCAAGTTTTATCGCTTGATTAAATAGGTTATTTAAAGCTAATTGAAAATCTAAATTTGTATTAAGAGACTTACTAACAGATAATAACGCTTCTTGTCCATGACCCCAAGCAATTATTGATGCTTCAGTATCTTTAGTGTTTTCTGATTTAATTGCCTCAATTATTCTTTTAGACTCTTCTTCTACAATAGAGTTTCTTGTGAAAAAATGATTTTTGAAATCATCTAAAGAAATATCTGCTTTTTGGCAAAGTGCTAAACCATTTATCATTCCTATAAGTGACCCTAATACACCTGAGATCATTGCACGACTTAAAACCGTAGGAGAGATAAGATTAGTTCCTAAATTTGTGTAAATAGGAGACAAAATTTTAATTACCTCGTCATAATTATTTATTATCTTTTTATCTCCAGATACTATGATAGAACTATCTATAGTACCAATTTGAGTTGGGAAACATATAATAGCTCCTTCTAATAAATTTCCCTGCTGTTTTTTTACCCACTCATTATGATTTAAGACCTCTTCAACGTTTCCGGTAGTTAATTGAATAATTGTTTTACCATTTAAGTCAATATTTTTTAAATCAGAATCTATAATTTCACTCCAGACTTTATAATTTAATAGACATACAATTATTAATTCACTCTTTTCAATAGCTTCTTTTGGAGACAAGCATATATTTGATTCTTTATGATTTAATTCTTTTGCTTTTGATAACGTTCTGTTCCATATATAAATTTCAAACTTAGATTTTAAGAGAGCTTTAGCTAATGCTGACCCCATAGACCCTAGACCTATAATAGAGATATTTAGTGGACTTGATTTCATGTAAAAGTAGTTATGGATAAACTTATAATAATGATCTTGATCAAATGTAATAAATAACGAATCAAGTATAGTTATGCTGACAGATATAAGTTTTAATTACAAAAACAAATCAGTTATTAAATTCTGATAATCTACAGTAAATTTAATCTTTAAATTTCTTCAAATCCTTCCAAAAGCGGTTCGAAC
>CEUK01021544.1_pt1 | contig 15679 bp, 14 predicted proteins | sample 356451 | NCBI WGS metagenome assembly CEUK01 (sample SAMEA2622843, study PRJEB7988) | marine metagenome | isolation source: saline water (ENVO:00002010), including
TTGTTGGATAACCTTTATTTTTTTTCCAATTATACATTGGGAATTCATCATCGATTTTTCTCATAAAATCATCTCGATATGTTTTTGCTAGGATAGAAGCAGCAGCAATCGATAGATATTTACCATCTCCCTTTATTATACATTCGGCAGGTATATTATCATATGGATTAAATCGGTTACCATCTATTAGTAATAGTTCAGGTTTTATATTTAGTTTGTCAATTGCTCTATGCATTGCTGTAAAACTAGCATTGAGTATGTTTATCTTATCTATTTCTTTTTCATCAACAAATGAAATGCCCCATGAAATGGCCTTTTTTTCAATTACTTCCCTTAATTTTTCTCGATTCTTTTTTGATAATTTTTTAGAATCATTCAATAAATCATGTCTAAAATTTTTTGGAAGAATTACTGCGGCTCCAACAACTGGTCCAGCTAGACATCCTCTTCCTGCTTCGTCACATCCTGCTTCAATTTTTTTTTTGTACTTGAAAGGCAAAAGCTTATTCATTGTTGATATTTAAAAAATATTGATTTGTATTAGGGTATGTAAAATTATAAATATTGGATATTAAGGCTATTGTCATAAAGCGATTTCAATTTTTAATTTTTTCCCTTTTATTTTCTCTTTATTTATCTTATTTAATAATTTCTTTGTTTTTGATCTATTAACAGCAACATAAGAACTTCTATCCAAAACCGTTATAATTCCTATATCTTCTTGATCTAGCTCACCTTTTTTTGAGAGAAAACCTACAATGTCAATTTTGTTTATTTTGTCTTTCTTTCCTCCACTAATATAGAGAGTGTTCCATTTTGGTTTTATGGTATGATGATTTGATTTTATTATTTTTACTTCATGTTCGCTTTCCTTAATATATATAGGTAATTTATTTCCTTCTTGGACCAATAAATAGGAGTTCCCAGAAGCTGACATTCTTGCTGTTCTTCCTTTTCTATGAATAAAAGCTTCTTCATTACTTGGAAATTGATAATGTAATATGTGATTAATTTCAGGGATATCTAAACCTCGTGAACCTAAGTCCGTACAAATTAATATTGTAGTGCTACCATTTTTAAATTTAATTAGTGCTCTTTCTCGTTCGTTTTGTTCTAATCCTCCATGATAAAATTCATTGATAATTCCTCTATTTTTTAGTTTGAAGGAAATGTCTTCTGTTACTTCTCGATAATTACAAAATACCATTGAGTGTTCATTTTTAAATGATTTTAGTAAGCTACCTAGTGCATCTATTCCATCACCTTTAAATTTTACTATATGTTCTCTAATATTAATTTTATTATCTCCTTTAATATTGTCAATAATAAAAGACTTATTCATTTCAATATAATTTGGAATTTCTTTCATTTTAGTAGCAGAAACAAGCATTTTATATTTTATAGAAGACAGTTCATTAAGTATGATTTTCATTTCGTTATTAAAACCAAACTCCATACACTTATCAAATTCATCTATTACTAAAAAACTACAATTATGCAGTTTAATATTTTTTCTATATATATGATCATTTAATCTTCCAGGTGTACCAATAATAATTGTTGGAGTAATACTTAAACTTTTTCTCTCTTCTTCTATTGAATGTCCTCCATAGCATACAGTTGATTTGTATCCTGATTTCAAGGATTTAAATACATCGTTAATTTGAATACATAATTCTCGTGAAGGGCTAATGATGAGAGCTTGAACTTCTTCTTTTTCTATTTTTTTCAGTTTACTTAAAATAGAAAGTAAAAAAGATAGAGTTTTCCCTGAACCAGTCTTTGAAAAGAGTATAATATTATTATTTTTTTCAAATCCTTTAATAGATTGTTCCTGAATTGTTTTTAGCGAATTTAGTCCTATGTTTTTAAGATACCGTAAAGCAGAAAAATCATCCATAAAATCAATTTGTCTAAATTATAATTCTTGCTACAAGTTTATTCTACCAAAGGTCTTGAGAAATTTTTACTGTGCCTTTAAATTTTGATACTAGATTATCTTTTTCATTTAAAATATTCACTTCATAAAACCCTATACTTTTTCCACGATGAATTTCGGTTGCTATAATTGTTAATATTTCTCCTTCTTTAACTGGCTTTATATGTGATATAGATGTTTCAATACTAACACATTTATAGCCATAAGCATTAGCTGCAAAAGCTAATGCAGAGTCAGATAATGAATGAGTAATACCACCATGTAATATTTTAAAGCCATTTAACATTTGATGATTTATTTTACACGATAATGTACAATAACCTTTTTCTATTTTAATTAAATTAATGTTCAACCATTTACTAAATGCATCATGGTTCAACATCATTAAAATTATTTCTTTTGGTTCTTTCAATTTTTGATTGCTTTGTTCATTAATGTAATCATTGCAATTGTAACTATAAATAATTGTGTTGCAGTTTCATCGTCTAAAGAAGTGCCATCTTCATCTTGCGTACTAATTTCAATCATCATAAATTTTGTTAGTTCAGGTTGGTCTGCAAAATCATTGATGATATCTTCGTTATTTTTCTCAAAATATTCGTCTAATATTTTGAAAAAGGGTTCTTCAAAAGAGTCAATATCATTTTCACTAATTTCTTTTAATGGAATTTTTTCTTGTGAAAATGCTTCCGATATTAAACAGTAATAATAAATTAATAGGCCCTCAAGTTTACTGTTGTTATATTCGGTTGCAGCAGACATTATATAACCTAATAGTATTTTTTGTGCTATAGCATATGAATCAGCTACTTCTTCTAATTTATCTTCGCTAAGATTATCTATTTTAGCAATTGCTTTTTCGATACTTTTAATAGAAACATGTTTCATTGTATTGTGGACTTATTTTTATATAAAATTAGCTTATTTATTATAAAATAAAGCTTGTCTATGAGCATAATATTTCTCAATATTTTATTTCTACCTATTTCATTATTTATAATGGCGTTCAAATACTTATATTTGATGGTAATATTAAATTAGTATTTAACTCAAAAAATAAGTAAAATGATTAAGCACATAGTTATTTTGTTCACTTTTATTTTTACAAATTTTGTTCTTTTGGGACAAAAAAAGGAGCTTACATTAGAAGATGCTGTATTGCAACAATACAGAAAATTTTATCCTAAAAAATTATCAATGTTCCAATGGATTGGAAAAACATCAACGTATACTTATTTAGATAATTACACTAAATTAATGAAGTCATCCGTAAAAAATAATTCTCCTAAGGAATTATCCAATATTGAAGAATTTAATAAAAAAATGGATGCAAAATTTTATTGGTTTTCAGGTTTGGAATGGAAAAATGAGAATGAGTTCTGGATTAATGATGGCTCGTCGTTTTATATATATAATCCTTATGTAAAAACTGGTAAATTGATCCATAAACTTGATGAGAATAATGAGAACGCATCATTTCATAATACCTCACAAAATATAGCATTTACTATTGGTAATAATTTATATGTTAAAAAATTTGCTGGTGAAATAACTGCTGTAACTAATGATAGTAAAGATATTGTATCAGGGCAGTCAATTGCTCGTTCTGAATTTGGTATTACTAATGGTATTTTTTGGTCTCCTGATGGTAGTCTTTTAGCCTTTTATCAAAAAGATGAGAAAGATGTACATTCTTATCCTTTATTAGACAATAATTCTACGCCAGGTGCTTTAGAGTCAATTAAATACCCGATGGCTGGACAGCCATCTGAAAAAGCAAAGGTAGGTGTTTATAATATTGAAATGGATTCTACTCTTTATATAACACCTAGAAATGGAGAAGAAAATTATTTGACTAATTTGTCATGGACAAATGATAATAAATATATTGTTATTGCTGAGGTTAACCGAGATCAAGATCATATGTGGTTAAATATTTACGATGCGTTAAATGGTAAATATGTTCGTACACTATTTGAAGAACACAATGATAAATGGGTTGAACCTGAACATGCTGCTTATTTTTATGATAATTCAAATAATTTTATTTGGATTTCTGAACGTGATGGTTACAATAATTTATATCATTATAATATTCAAGGTGAATTAATCAATAAGCTAACTTCGAATAAATTTGTGACTAAAGATATTGTTGACTATAAAAATGGAAAGGTTTTTTTTACTACAACAGGAGAGAATCCATTAGACACAAAACTTTATAGTGTAACATTGAGTGGAAATCAGGTTGAAATAACAACTATCTCTGGAACACATAACGTATCCATTTCATCAAATGGAAAATATATATATGATCATTATTCTAATCATAATATATCAGGTAGAGACATTATTATTAATCAAAATGGAAAAATTCTAAAAACTCTAAAGGAAAGTCCTAATACTCTTAAAGATATTAAAATTGGTTCAGCAGAAATAAATATCATAAAAGCTGGGGATGGTTCACCATTGTATTCTCGATTAATTAAACCAAGTGATTTTAATCCTAATAAAAAGTATCCTGTTTTAGTTTATGTCTATGGTGGGCCTCATGCTCAATTAATAACTAATTCATGGTTAGATGGAGCAAGACTTTGGATGTATTGGATGGCAGAGCAAGGTTATTTAGTTTATACTATTGATAATAGAGGCTCTGGTGAAAGAGGATTTGATTTTGAGTCACAAATTCATAGAAGGTTGGGAACTATTGAAATTGAAGACCAATTATTAGGGGTGAAATATTTAAAATCTTTATCATATGTTGATACAAACCGATTAGCTGTTCATGGTTGGTCTTTTGGAGGATTTATGACATCTTCATTAATGTTAAGAAAACCAGGTGTTTTTCAAGTAGGTGTTGCTGGAGGACCTGTTACCGATTGGAAATATTATGAAGTTATGTATGGAGAGCGTTACATGGATACTCCGGAGCAAAACCCAGAGGGGTATGAAGAAGCTTCTTTGCTAAGTCATGCTCATAATTTAGAGGGTGATTTGTTACTGATTCATGGTACTATAGATGATGTTGTTGTTATGCAGCATAGTTTAAGTTTAGTTCAATTATTTATTCGATTAGGAATACAAATCGATTTTTTTCCATACCCTATGCACAAACATAATGTCGGAGGTAAAGATCGAGTTCATTTAATGACAAAAGTTTTAGATTACATCATTGAAAAAAATCAATGATAATAAGTTTTTAGATAGTACGTTTAAAAATGAAATCAAAAAAAATAGACATAAAAACATCAAAAGATATATTATTAGATGCATTTAAGTTGATGTCAACTGCTAAAAGATTATCTGAAAAATATGAGTCTAATAAAGAAATAACTTCAAAATATGTACATGCTACATCTAGAGGTCATGAAGCTATTCAGTTAGCTTGTGCTATGCAATTGAAACCACAAGATTGGGTTTCACCATATTATCGAGATGATTCTATTTTATTGGGTATTGGGATTACACCATATGAGTTAATGCTTCAAATTTTTGCTAAAAAAGATGATATTTTTTCTGGAGGTAGAACATATTATTCTCATCCTTCATTAAATAGAGATGATATGCCTAAAATACCTCATCAATCATCTGCTACAGGTATGCAAGCAATTCCTACTACTGGTGTTGCAATGGGAATTCAATATAAGGAGATGCAAGGTTTGGCAGAAGAATTTAATGGAGAAAATCCTGTTGTAGTCTGTTCACTTGGTGATGCATCTTGTACAGAGGGTGAAGTTTCAGAAGCATTTCAAATGGCTGCTTTGAAACAATATCCAATAATATACTTAGTTCAAGATAATGGGTGGGACATTTCTGCTAATGCAGATGAAACAAGGGCTCAAGATATCTCAAAATATGCTAAAGGATTTAATGGGATTGAAGTAAGAACTATAGATGGTAGTGATTTTGATTTATCCTTTCAGACAATGAAAGAAGTAATAAAAATAGTTCGTAAAGAAAGAAGGCCATTCATAGTTCATGCAAAAGTACCATTGTTGGGTCACCATACTTCAGGTGTTAGAATGGAGTGGTATAGAGATGATTTGGAAGAATCAGCAAAAGATGATCCATATTTGAAATTAAAGGATGTTTTATTCAAAATAGGTGTAAAAGAGACTAATATTATTAATATTGAAGAAAGTGTTTCAAAATTAGTAGATGAAGATTATGATAGAGCTTTAAATGCAGAAGAACCGACATTTGAATCTATAACAGATTATATTTTTGCGCCTACTCCAGTAACTGAAGAAAAAGGAAACCGTGAACCAAAAGGGAAGAAAAAAACAGTTATGGTTGATTCAGCTTTATTTGGTGTTCGTGAGTTAATGGAGAAGCATCCCGAATCATTATTTTATGGTCAAGATGTTGGTGGTCGTTTGGGTGGAGTCTTTAGAGAAGCTGCAACTTTAGCTCAGCAATTTGGAGACAGTCGCGTATTTAATACCCCGATTCAAGAAGCTTATATAATTGGGTCTACAGTTGGTATGTCAGCTGTGGGATTAAAACCATTTGTTGAAATTCAATTTGCTGATTATATCTGGCCGGGATTAAATCAGTTATTTACGGAGGTTAGTAGATCTTATTATTTATCTAATGGTAAATGGCCTGTAAGCTGTGTTATAAGAGTACCAATTGGGGCTTATGGTTCAGGTGGTCCTTATCATTCTTCTAGTGTCGAATCAATTTTGACAAATATCCGAGGTATAAAAATTGCATATCCATCTACTGGAGCTGATTTAAAAGGTTTAATTAAATCTGCTTTTTATGACCCTAATCCTGTTGTTTTATTAGAACATAAGGGCTTATATTGGTCTAAAATTCCCGGTACAGAAGGAGCAATGTCTATTGAACCTGATGAAGATTATATTATCCCTTTTGGAAAAGCTCGTGTAGTAAAAGAAGCTAAAATAGAATCTCAAAATAATGGAGAATCTTGTGTGATTATTACTTATGGTATGGGCGTTTATTGGTCACTTGAAGCCTCAAAACAATTTGAAAATAAGGTTGAAATTCTTGATTTAAGAACATTAAATCCTTTAGATAATAAGAAAATAAATGAGGTTGTGAAAAGACATGGTAAGGTTATGTTAGTTACCGAGGAATCTGTTGAAGCATCTTTTACTTTAGGATTAGCAGGCAGAATTCAACGTGATAATTTTATGTTTCTTGATGCTCCTATCTCAATAGTTGGCTCTATTGATACTCCCGCTATTCCTTTAAATTCAGGTCTGGAGAGAGAATTATTACCAAATGCTAATAAAGTTGTATCCGCTTTATATGATTTATTTTCATTATGATTTTTTCTATTAACAATATATAGAGGATAACATATCTAGAATCTTTAAACTCTAAATTCCTTTTACCCTATCTTTACTTTACGTAAACTAGTTTCATGAAGTTTGATAGAGTTTATAAATTAAAAGAGATAGCAGAATTTTTAGATTGTCCTTTCATTGGTTCATCAGAACATGTTATTTCTGGTATTAATGAAATTCATAGAGTAGAAAATGGAGATTTAGTTTTTGTTGATCATCCTAAGTATTATGATAAGGCTTTAAATAGTTTAGCAACAACTATTTTAATTGATGAAAAAGTTGATCTACCTCAAGGTAAAGCATTAATTATTTCAGATGCACCATTTGATGACTATAATAAGTTAGCGAATCACTTTTCACCATTTATAAAACAAGAAAAGCTAATCAATGATAATGCTCAAATTCATGAATCGGCTATTGTTTATCCCAATGTGTTTATAGGTAAGAATGTTAAGATTGGTTCAGAATCAGTTATTTATTCTGGAGCATCAATTTTAGATAATACAATTATTGAAAATAATGTTATTGTAGGCCCAAATTCAGTTGTTGGTCATTTAGCATTTTACTATAAAAGAAAAAATGATGGATATTGTCGTATGCACACTTGTGGTGGTGTTCATTTAAAAAATAATGTTGAGTTGGGAGCACTTTGTACAATTGATTCTGGAGTATCTTCATTAACAATTATAGGTGAAGGTTCAAAACTTGATAATCATGTTCATATTGGTCATGATACTGTTATAGGGAAAAATTGCTTATTTGCTGCTGGTGTAGGTATAGCAGGTTGTGTTATAATTGAAGATAATGTAACTCTTTGGGGACAAGTGGGATGTGCAAGTAATGTTACTATTGGACAAGGAGCAGTTGTATTAGCCCAGTCTGGTATTTCCAAAAGCATAGTAGGTAACAAGACTTACTTTGGTTCACCATGTGGAGAAGTTAAGTCAAAATTTAGAGAAATATCAGCGCTTAAGAAATTACCTGAACTTCTTCAAAAGCTACCATGATTAATAATATTGTAAAAAATCTTGAAAGTAAGATAAAGCTTAAGGATTTTAAGCTTAATTCACTATTGGAGGTTACTAATGCTATTAATTCTAATCAAAATGTCAATAAAATCATAGAATTATATTCATTTATTGTACAAGAACAATTAGGATATAATCGTTTTATATTATTTAATAGACAAAAGAAATGGAATTGTCTATTAAAAGTTGGTTATAAGGGAAAGGTAAATCATATTGATGTAGAATCTGAACTTTCAAGATTTGAAGAAATTACAATGATTGAGTCTTCTCAGTCTAAATTTTTGAGTGAATTTGATTTTGTAGTTCCTGTTCATCACAAAGGCCAAACATTAGCATATTTATTGATTAAAAGAATTGAACTTATTGGAGAAAAATCTAGTCATGATTTAAATTATATGAGTTTTGTTCAAACTTTAACAAATATAATTGTCGTTGCTTTTGAGAATAAACGAATGGCTGTATTAAAGTTAAAACAAGAACGTTTTAAGAAGGAATTAGAAGTTGCCAAATCGATGCAGCAACTTCTTTTTCCTGAAGAATTACCTTCAAATAAGCGTATGGATATTTCTGCTCAATATAAATCAAGGCATGAAGTAGGTGGTGATTATTATGATTTCATCTCTATTTCCAAAGATGAATATATTATTTGTATTGCTGATGTCTCAGGCAAAGGGATTTCAGCAGCAATGTTAATGGCAAATTTTCAAGCTACATTAAGAACATTGTTTGAATATAAAAAGTTTGATCTAAAGAGGTTAATTATAGAGCTTAATAAGAAAGTTATGAATAGCGCGAAAGGGGAAAAATTCATCACCTTTTTCATAGCTCATTATAATACTCTATCACGTAAATTAAAATATATAAATGCGGGACATAATCATCCATTTATTACAAATGGGAAAAAATCATTTAATTTAGATAAGGGGTGTATAGGCCTAGGTATGTTAGATGAGCTCCCATTTATTAATTTAGGTGAAAAAATATTAAGCCCAAATACAACATTAGTCCTCTATACAGACGGTGTTGTTGAGCTTGAAGACGAATCTGAAGAACTTTTTGGTTTAGATAGATTAGTCAACTTAGTTCATAGTTATTATCCTTTGAAGATGGAAGATATGAATAGTTTAATATTCTCAAAATTAGATGAGTGGAAAGGTCCCTTACCATTGGTTGATGATACGGCAATTTTTAGCTGTCGTTTTTTCTAAGTCTGTTTTTTGGTTTTTTAAATTTTAATCGCATTGATATAATATGAGAATATAGACTAACGGATGCATTACCTATATCTGTAAATGCGTAGTCTAGATAAAAGTTTTTAAAATTAAATCCTAAACCAAGATTTGGTTGAATATTAAGTCTTTTTTTATTCTCAAAATCTGTAACATATTGTAAATTAGAAATACCAGTTCTTAATGAAACGTAATTTTTAAAACCAATTTGAATTCCTAAGTGGGGATCTAAGGAGAAAATTTCAGTTTTTATTATAGAATTTCTTCTGCCATCTGTTGTAATGTCAATGTCAAATTCTATAGAACTATAAAATCCTTTTTTATTTATATTTAATCTTTTGTATCCTGCAATAATAATTTTAGGTAGCGTTATTTCTAAGCCATTCTCAGGAATTACATTTCCCGTATTAATAAAAACATTTTGTGTTTCATTATCTAATGAGAAAACCCAAGAATTAAAAGTAGAAGTAACATCTCTTGCCATCAATCCAAATTTCCAATTTTTTTTACCTACATACTGCATCCCAAAATCTATTCCAAACCCCCATGATTTAGCGAAATCTCCAATTTTTCGATGAATAACTTTAAAAGTTCCTCCCATGCTAAGACCATTAGTGTTTATTTTTCTTGCGTAAGAGAATAAGAAACCATAATCAGCAGCAGTAAATTTTGAAATATTATCGTAATTAATATTTCCATTATTATCAATTAATTGGGTAGTATTAGGTATATCATCCACTCCAAATCGTATAGCTGAGAAGCAGATAGCGCTTTTATCATCAATTTTGTGAGCTAACCCTAGATAATCATATTTTGCAATTCCAGCAAAATATTCAGAGTGCATTAATCCAATGTCTAGCCATTTATTAATTTGTGTTAAACCCGCTGGGTTCCAATATCCAGAATATACATCTTTCGATTGGGCTACTACAGCATTACCTTGTCCTAGTGCATGCGCTCCAACGCCAATAGAAAGAAATTCATTCGAATATTTGGGGGTATTATTTTCTGGTTCATTTTGACCAAATGAATACGACCAAGTTAATCCTATGAAATAGCTAAAAAAAATTAAATAATTTTTCATGGAAATAGAATTTTATAATTCTTTAACATCTTTTTCAATAAAAAATTGTGTTATTTGTGATACTATTATGTATAGTATTTTTATATCTTTTATTTTTGTAAAAATACTATTATTATGTTTGACAAATTAATATTAGAAATTTAATTTTTTTATGTCTACAGTTGCTAATTTATTTACTTCATTAAATTTAATTTCTGGTATTATTGCTATTGTTTTTGCCTTGATGGGAAGATTAGATTTAGCTCCATTAGTAATCTGTTTTGGTGCAATATTTGATTTTTTTGATGGTTTTTTTGCACGTATGTCTAAGCAAAATAGTGAATTAGGTAAGCAACTAGATTCTTTATCTGATATTGTTACTTTCGGTGTTGCTCCAGGAATTATTATGTTAGTAGTATTAGTTATAGATATTTCTGAAATAGACAGCAAAACAACAGCAGTTGATATTAGTAATCAAATACAAGTATGGTTTGATAATCTTTTTTTAGGTAATCCTAATCTTCTTCCTTTTGCAGGGTTAATTATTCCATTTTTCACCTTATTCAGATTGGCAAAATTTAACATTACTGATAATCAAACCCATTATTTCATTGGTTTGCCGGCTCCTATGAACACGTTTTTCTTTATGTTATTTCCTTTAATTATCAGTATTGAAATTAAAAATGTTATTCTGAGTAAGATTTTACTTCCCCTATTTAATCCTTACTTCTTATCATTTCTTATGATATTTATGGGTTTTTTAATGATATCAAAAATAAGATTATTGGCTTTTAAGTTTACTTATTTTAGGATTAAAGGAAATGAAATAAGAGTATCATTTTTGTTAATAAGTTTATTATTTATTTTACTTTTCAAAGTTTGGTCTATAGCATTAATAGTATTTTTGTATATCATTTTATCTACAATAGAAAATATAATTTTTAAAAAGAATAAAGATGAAATTTAAAGCCGAGATTGATGTAATGCCTTTAGATGCATTACTTGACCCACAAGGTAAAGCTGTTACAAGTAGTATGAAAAATATTGGTTTAGACTCAATTGAAAGTGTTCGTATTGGTAGGCATGTAAGCTTATTGCTTGAAGCATCAAATATGGAAGATGCTAATAAGATTATCGAAGAAGCTTGTCAAAAACTTCTAGCCAATCAAATTATGGAAAAATACTCATATCAAATAGAAAAAGCATAGTATACTAGCTTTATTGTTATACTGTTTTCAATTTTTAAATTTGATTAGTTTATATATTCTATTTATTTTGTTGGATATAAATCTTTCAAATGGATCAATTAAATGAAATAAAAAATCAAAGTAATGGTAACACCGGTATATATGTTGCCGTTATTCTTCTTTTATTATTACTATTAGGTATAGTTTCATATTTATGGTCTTCTAAGAATAGTCAATTAAACCTTTGTAAAGAGAATAATGAATTATTGGCTTCTGACATGGGAGGAATGAATGAAATGATGTCTAGCTATATTGGTGATATGACAAATGATATAAAGACTGACTTTAAGAAGATGCTTTCTACATATGATGCTTTATTGGAAAAAGATGCTAGTCAAATAGATTCTATCAATAAACAGAAATTGCAAATAATTGATTTATTGGAAAAAGTTGAACGTGGTAATATGAATGCTCGTCAGTTATTTCTAGCTCGTAAGGAGATACAAACAATGAAAGGAATTATGAGAGGTTACATTGTTCAAATTGATTCTTTGAACACTCTAAACTTAGAATTAAATCGTGATTTACAGAATACGAACTCGCAATTGACAGAAGTTCAAATTCAGAGAGATAAATATAAAACAGAATCTGAAGTAAATGCAGAAAAAGTAAAAAAAGGCTCTAAAATACAGGCATATAACTTTAACTCTGGGGGATTAAAAATGAAATTAAATAATACAACTACACAAACTACTAAGGCTAGGAACGTAGTTCAGATACAGTCAAGTTTTACTCTTTCTGCAAATCCAATTACTGTTCCCGGTAATAAAACAGTTTATCTTCAAATCATTTCGCCAGAAGGGAAGACATTACAGTCTAGTTCAAATAATATGACTAGTGCAGATGGTTTTTTTGTTCCATATTCAGATAAAAAGATAATTGATTATCAAAATCAAATGATTGATATGGCTATATATTATAAATTAAACGGAGAAAAATTATCAAAAGGAAACTATAAGGTTAATATATATTGTCAGGGAGAATTAATAGGTAATGATAATTTTACTTTGAAATAGAAAATATGAGAATAAATTTTTCTTATTGATAAATTTAAATTATTTAGTTATGCTTAATGCAATTAACAAAGGACAAGTTAATACAAAAATTGATTCAATAGGGATAGCCACTATAGAGTTTGGTCATCCATCGAGTAATTCATTGCCAGGTAATGTTTTACAGGAATTAGCTGATACTATAACTGAATTTGGTATTAATGATTGTGTTAAGGTTATAATGATCAAATCAATAGGCGATAGAGCTTTCTGTGCAGGAGCTAGTTTTGATGAATTGATTTCAATAAAGGATAGTAATACAGGTAAAAAATTTTTTTCGGGTTTTGCAAAAGTCATTAATGCATGTCGTAAATGTCCTAAGTTTATTGTTGGTCGTGTTCAAGGAAAGGCCGTTGGTGGTGGTGTAGGTTTAGCATCCTCTTTTGATTATTGTTTAGCTACAAAATACGCTGATATAAAATTATCTGAGTTAGCTATTGGTATAGGTCCTTTTGTTGTTGGGCCTGCTGTTGAGCGTAAGATAGGGTTATCAGCTATGAGTCAATTAACAATAAATGCAACAGAATGGAGATCTGCTAAATGGGCAAAAGAAAAGGGATTATATGCTGAGATATATGATAATGTTGAGGAATTGGATAAACAAGTAGATGTTCTCTTGAAAAAATTAGCAAATTCAAATCCTGAGTCAATGAAATTATTAAAATCTAACTTTTGGAAAGGCACAGAGAACTGGGATTCTTTATTACAAGACAGAGCTTCAATAAGTGGAGAATTAGTTTTGTCTGATTTTACTATTAATGCTATCAATTCATTTAAGAATAAAAAATAGTTTAACAATATTATTATATTTCAATATTCTCAATTCTATAAAAAACAAAAAAGTTAAGTGATATTTTTCAAATAAAGGTTTGTTAATAAACTTAGAAATGATATCTTTGCACCCTTAATTTACAGAAATAGTAATTATATTTTAAAAAAAAAGTTGTGGATACATTAAGTTACAAAACAGTTTCTATTAATAATAAAAATGCTGATAAAAAGTGGTTTGTTGTAGATGCTGAGGACCAAACATTAGGTCGTTTGGCTAGTAAAGTGGCTAAAATAATCCGTGGTAAACATAAACCTAATTTTACCCCTCATGCTGATTGTGGTGATAATGTGATTGTTGTTAATGCATCAAAGGTCTCATTTTCAGGTGAAAAATTAGTTGATAAGGAATATATTAGACATACTGGATATCCTGGTGGTCAGCGTACTACTACCGTTGAGGAACAGTTATCAAAAAATCCAGAACGAATTGTAGAAAAAGCAATTAAAGGAATGCTTCCTAAGAATAAATTAGGTCGACGTTTGTTTTCAAATTTAAAAGTCTATAGAGGTTCAGAACATAATCAAAAAGCTCAAAAACCTAAAGCATTAGATTTAGATAAAATCAAATAATTAAGTATGGAAGTTATTAATACGTTAGGACGAAGAAAAACATCTGTTGCTAGAGTATACCTTTCAAAAGGTAAAGGTAATATGGTGGTTAATGACAGAGATTATAAGGAATTCTTTCCTATTTCAGTTCTTCAATCAAAACTGATTCAACCCTTTGCATTAACAGACACTGTCAATAAATATGACGTCAAGGTTAATGTTTCGGGAGGAGGTATCAATGGTCAAGTCGAAGCTATTCGTCTTGGTATATCAAGAGCACTAGTTAAGTTGAATGATGATTATAAGCCCTTATTAAAAGAAGAGGGGTTAATGACTCGTGATCCAAGGATGGTTGAGCGAAAAAAACCAGGTCAGCCTAAGGCTCGTAAGAAATTTCAATTTTCAAAACGATAGTCAATTTATGAATATATATTTTGACGGTTGTTTAGTATCTAAGTTTATAATGTATTGCGATAGCCCATTATTTACTGCCTACTAATAAAGAATGTAAACAATTAAAATAAAAAAAATGTCAAAAGTAAAGTTTGAAGATTTATTAAAAGCAGGTGTTCATTTTGGACATTTGAAGAGAAAGTGGAATCCATCGATGGCTCCATATATTTTTGAAGAAAAAAAAGGTATTCATATTATTGATCTCAATAAAACAATTATAAACCTTAATTCTGCTAGTGCTGCATTAAAGCAAATTGCTAAGTCTGGCAGAAAAATTCTTTTTGTTGCGACAAAAAAACAAGCTAAAGATATAATTGCAAATAAGGTAAAGGAAATCAATATGCCTTTTGTAACTGAACGTTGGTCTGGTGGAATGTTAACTAATTTTCAAACAACTCGAAAATCTATTCGTAAAATGTCTTCAATTGATAAAATGCAGACAGATGGTACTTGGGACACTTTGAATAAGAGGGAGCGTCTTTTTAAAACACGTCAAAGAGAAAAATTAGAAAAAAACTTTGGTTCTATTGCCGATATGACTCGTCAACCAGCTGCTATTTTTATTGTTGATATTATAAAAGAACATATTGCACTTAAGGAAGCGAAGAGATTAAATATTCCAACATTTGCAATGGTTGATACAAATTCTAATCCTAGTCTAGTTGATTTTCCAATACCAGCAAATGATGATGCTTCAAAATCAATTACTATTATTCTAGATCAAATTTGTAGTTCAATCAAAGAAGGTTTAGAAGAAAGAAAAAGTGGTAAAGATGATGATTCAAAATCATCTGTTAATAAAAAAGAGGTGGTTGACAAAGAATTAGTAGAAGAGATTAAGAAAAAAGAGTCAGATGTTGATGATGTTTCAGCTTCAGAGGAAGTTCCAACAGCAAATAAAACCACAGCCACTAAGAAAGCTACAGCCACTAAGAAAGCTACAGCTACAAAGAAAGCTACAGCTACAAAGAAAGCT
>CEUK01011466.1_pt1 | contig 15675 bp, 14 predicted proteins | sample 356451 | NCBI WGS metagenome assembly CEUK01 (sample SAMEA2622843, study PRJEB7988) | marine metagenome | isolation source: saline water (ENVO:00002010), including
ACCATTAGGATACCTAGAGTTTATAACGTTTTGATCCCTATTTACTATATCAACACTGTAACCATTACTTTTCACATAGTTATTATAGATTTCAGCGCCATATGTTAAATTAGAAAATTGTCCAATTTCCTTTATGGCTTTTACATGAAGACCTAAAACAGCAACTTTTTCAATGTTATTATTTTGTAAACTATCTCTAAACTTTCTTGTTATTCTTGATTCTTCAATATCTTGATGTGAAAAAATAGAACTAAACTCATCAAATAGTTTACATGAATTGGTAAAATTCATTGTTAAAGAATTCATTAATCTTTTTTGAGGACCGTAACGCCATTCGCTGAATTGTGGGGTTTCTAAAGAATTAGAATCAGATGAGGTTATATTATTTAATTGATCCAACCTATTTATATCACTAGATAGGCTTAATTGAGAATTAAACAGAAGAGAAAAACTTTTATTTGGCTGATAAAGAATTTTTTGGGATAAGTCAATTTGTTCGTATCCAACACCTTTTTGGATGTTTTCATTTTCGTTTGGTATCATGGAATCAACTCCGTTATGGTTAATTACTGAAAAATAATCACCACCCCAATTATTATATCCATGAGTTCTTTTTTCTCCCATTTTAATATTTCCAAATTGTTTGTAGGTGAAGGAACTAAAAGAAGCTACTTTATGTCCTCCAATATTTAAGTCAATGTGATGCGTGTTTTCTTCAATTGCACTATTAAATCTATTTAAATATGTTGTTGAAATAATATTTGAGTCCTTTTTCAAGGATAACCTTGGGTCAATTGTTTTATAGTGAATTACGCCTCCAATTGCATCGCTACCATATGAAACGGCAGACGGCCCATAAATTACATCACAATTTTCTGTTATAAATGGATCAATAGTTAAGCTGTTTTGTAAGTGCCCGCTTCTATAAATAGCATTATTCATCCTAACACCATCAATCATTAAAAGAACTCTATTTGCTTCAAAACCTCTTATTATTGGACTTCCTCCGCCACCTTGACTTTTCTGAATGGTAACCCCATCTGTTAGCAATAGAAGTTCTGCTCCAGAAGAAGCATTAGAATTGTATATTTCCTCTATAGTTATCGACTCATGATTTATTTCTTTCAAGGCATCAATAAGTTGAGAATGTTTTTTGGTATTTGCTTCAAAAACAGGAAGAGAATTTGGGTTATTTTTTTCAATTGAAAACTCATTAATTTTATTTTCTATGTCGGATCTTAATTTTGTAATTACAGCTTTATTGTTTTCAAACAAGGTTATAGAATCGAATAAGAGTCTTCTTTTTAAATTAATAATACCATTTTTATTAGTTATTAAAGTATCTTGATTTTTACCATATACAATCACTTTGTTTTTTTCAACTGGCTTTCCGTAAGGATTCACAAATTTTATTTCTTGAGCAAAAAAGCTGCTAAAAAAACAAAACACAGGAATTAGATATTGATATATTTTAAAATTCAATCGTAAAGAGATTGTAGAATTTGAATAGACCTTATTTTTTCTACATTCATTAATCCATGAAATTGAATATAGTTTAGTAATAGTTCCATTATTTTTCTTCTATGTATATTTTTTAATTTAAAGGAGAATACTGTATCAATTTTCGTGCCTAATAAATCAGAAAAGAGTTTATCTGGAAAATCAACTAACATATTATTAGTCTTTTCATTAGTAAATCTCCCTTGTTCTATATCAAAATATGGACTACTTAAAGTGAAATTATTATGAGGTTGAATTCCAATAAAATTTAGCATTTCTTTTAAAAAAAACACACCAAAAACAGGGTTAAAAGGTTGCTTTTCAAATACCTGAATCATTTTTTTAATTTCTAGATATAATAAGGAGTTTTTTTCTTGCTTATGGATAAGCTTATTTAATATTTCTGTTAATAATAGTGCATATCCAGTTTTTCTAACATCACTAATAATATTCAATACAGGAAAGATAATTTCAGCCTCAGAGCCTCGGTTCAATTTTTTTTCTGAATTATAGATCGAGGAGAACTCTATAAAGTGAAAAGGTTGAAAAGCAAATAATTTTTTTTTTGACACATGAAAAATGAATGAGCATCTACCATACTCATTAGTAAGAAGGTCTACTATTAAAGAGTTGTGTTTAATTTTAGTAGATTTAAGAAATAATCCTTCAATTCTATTACTCATTTTTGGCTTTTTGGTAAAGTGAGTTTAAAATAAGCTCCTTTTCCTTGACTATCAATCAAAGTAATATCACCATTATGGTTTTGAAGAATTTGAGCGACCATAGCTAAGCCTAATCCTTTTCCATTGGACTTAGTAGTAAACTGCGGCTCAAAAATTTGTTGCTTTAATTCTTTTGGAATCCCATTACCATTGTCAATTATATGAACTTCTAGATCATTTTTTTTTGATTTAACAGTAATTTCGATATGCCCATTTTTATCTATTGCCTGAATACTGTTATTAATTAAATTGGTAAAGACTCTTGTTAGTTGATTTATATCACCAGTTAATTCATAATTTTCTTTTTCAATATAATTAAGCTTTAAATTTACTCTTTCATTGTGTTTAAATAAATTAATTGTTTTTTTAACAACTTCAATTAGATCTAGTTCAATCATTTTGGCCTTAGGGAGTTCAGCATAGTTGGAGAATTCATTTGCAATTTCAGAAAGAAGGTTTATTTGTTGAATCATTTTAGCCTCAAATTCTTCTAGTTTTAATTTTTCTTCTTTACTTTTTATATTGATAGCTCTTTTAAGATGTTGAACGCTTAACTTCATTGGAGTTAAAGGGTTTTTTATTTCATGAGCTACTTGTTTTGCCATTTCTCTCCAGGCTATTTGTCTTTGGTTTTTTGCTAATTCTTCCTTGCTTAAGTCTAGCTTATTTATCATTTCATTATAAGCATTAACTAAAACCCCTATTTCATCTTTTTTTGTCCAAATTAGTTTTTCATTTTTTTGTGTTATTTGAACAGACTCTATTTTCTTTCTAACTTCCGCTATAGATTTTGTAATATATTTAGATAATAAGTAGGCAATTATTCCTGCACCAATAAATAGCAAAAGAAATACTTCCATTAATTGGATTAAAAATTCTCCCATTTCTGATTTTGTACTATAATCATTAGGATTATATGGAATGTTAATTATTAACATATTTTCTCCATATTTGTTTTTGGCATATGAATAAGAGTTAATTTCTCCATTTATACTAGTGTTAAGTATGCCTGTTTCTTCTTCCTTTTTTAATTTAAACAATAAATAGGGGTCTATTTGATTTTTTGAATTACTAGAGTTAAAGGAATTTTCATTAGTGTTTATCAACACCTCTCCTTTTAAATTATAAATAATTATTGTTAAGGAGTTGACATTAGAAATCTCATTAATTTTATAATCAAACTCTTTAGTAATAAAATCATTAACCTCTTCTGGTTTTAAATCTTTTAGAAAGTACTGTAGAGATAGATTTACCGTTTTTTCTTTCCTTTGAATTCTCTTAAGGTGATATTCGCTATTTTGATTATTAAAAAAATAATAAGTAGTTATTCCAATCCCTAATAGGGAAATCACCACTAAAGCGAGCATTGAAAGATAAATTCTATTTTTTAAAGAGGTATTAAACCATTTCATTAACGTGAAAGTAAAAAAAAACCCTTGAGAAGTTCAAGGGTTTAATATAATTCTTATTTATGAATTACTATCCTTCAAGTGCTTCAGCACCTGCAACAATCTCTAAGATTTCATTAGTAATTGCAGCTTGCCTTGCCTTGTTGTAAAATAAGGTTAGCTCTTTTTTCATTTCTGTTGCATTGTCAGTTGCTTTATGCATTGCAGTCATTCTTGAACCGTGTTCAGAGGCAAAAGAATCTAATAACGCTTTGTAAAACTGAATTTTTAATGATTTTGGCATTAAATCATTTAATATTTCTTCCTTTTCCGGTTCAAAAATATAATCAATATTTGAAGAATTGTTCTCATCTTTAGTGGGCTCAACAGGTAAATAAGGCTCAACGGTTAGATTTTGAACAGCAGCATTTTTAAATGAGTTATAAACTAAATAAGCTTCGTCAAAAACACCCTCAGTAAAGCTATTGATAATATCATTTACAATACTTATTGCATTTTCATAACTTAATTGATCCCATATTTTTTCTGTTTCTTTTGGCAATAAATCATGATTTGCAACTAAATCGGTATTTTTAAATGCATCATTTACTTTTTTTCCAACAGGTAAGATACTATATGTTTTATCAGGATTTTCTTCAATAGTTTTTTTAATGCTTTTAATCACATTGTTATTAAAACCCCCACAAAGACCACGGTTTGAAGTCAATGCTATAAATAAAACTTTTTTACCATTTGTCTTATTCATTAGTGGGTATTCACCACCATCAACAGATGAAGAAACATTCAATAAAATTTCATTGAATTTGTTAGCAAATGGCCTCATTTGAGTAATTGCATTCTGAGCTCGTTTTAATTTCGCCGCTGAAACCATCTTCATGGCAGAAGTAATCTGCATGGTTGATTCAACTGAACTTATTCGAGTTCTTATTTCTTTTAAATTAGCCATTTTTTATAATTTATTAGCTGTAATTCTTAGATAAATCTGCAACTACTTTACGTATGGTATCTGTAACTTCTGCAGTTAATTTTCCAGATTTAAGAGTATCTAACTCTGCTCTATGCTTGTTTCTCATATAATCAAGGAAATTTTCCTCAAACTCTTTAATCCTTGCAGTTGGAATATCCGAAAGTATTCCAGTAGAACCACAGTAAATTATAGCAACCTGTTCTTCTACAGGAAATGGAGACCCTTCATTTTGTTTCAAAATCTCAACATTTCTTGCACCTTTATCTAGTACAGCCATAGTTGCTGGATCTAAATCCGAACCAAATTTAGCAAATGCTTCTAATTCACGGTATTGAGCTTGATCTAACTTAAGAGTTCCTGAAACTTTCTTCATAGACTTGATTTGAGCTGAACCACCAACTCTTGAAACTGAAATACCAACATTAATTGCTGGCCTAATTCCAGAGTTAAATAGATTAGCCTCTAAGAATATTTGACCATCAGTAATTGAAATTACATTAGTTGGTATATAGGCAGATACATCACCAGCCTGAGTCTCAATAATTGGAAGAGCCGTCAAAGATCCACCCCCTTTTACTTTACCTTTTAATGAATCAGGAAGGTCATTCATTTGTTGAGCTATTTCATCATTATTATTGATTTTAGCAGCTCTTTCTAATAATCTTGAGTGAAGATAAAATACATCACCAGGATAAGCTTCTCTTCCAGGAGGTCTTCTTAAAAGAAGAGAAACCTCTCTGTATGCAACAGCTTGCTTTGATAGATCATCAAAAATAATAAGAGCCGGTCTTCCAGTATCTCTAAAATATTCACCTATTGATGCACCTGTAAAAGGAGCATAAAATTGCATTGGAGCAGAGTCAGATGCATTAGCGGCAACAATTACTGTATAGTCCATTGCGCCTGCTTCTTCTAATTTATTTACAATACCAGCAATTGTAGATCCCTTTTGTCCAATTGCAACATATATACAAAATACAGGTTCTCCTCTATCGTAAAATTCTTTTTGATTAATAATGGTATCAATACAAACTGTAGTTTTACCTGTTTGTCTATCACCAATTACTAATTCTCTTTGACCTCTTCCAATTGGAATCATTGCATCAATTGCTTTAACTCCCGTTTGAAGTGGCTCATTTACAGGTTGTCTGTATATAACACCAGGTGCTTTTCTTTCAATTGGCATTTCAAAAACCTCACCTTCAATTGGCCCCTTACCATCAATTGGTTGACCTAGAGTATCAACTACCCTCCCAAGCATTTTTTCTCCAACTTTAACAGAAGCAATTCTTCCAGTTCTTTTTACTGTGTCTCCTTCTTTAATATCGTTGGAAGCTCCTAACAAAACAGCACCAACATTATCTTCTTCTAGGTTTAATGCAATTCCTTGAAGACCATTTTCAAATTCAATTAATTCCCCGTATTGAACACCGCCAAGGCCATAAATACGTGCAATACCATCACCAATTTGAAGAACTGTACCTATTTCTTCAAGTTGAGCTTCAGTTTTAAATCCTGATAACTGCTCTCTTAAAATTGCTGATACTTCAGCTGGTTTAATTTCTGCCATTTTTCTTTTTTTTAGAAATCTTTTATGTAAAGATTTTTGTTGTAAGTATTTTTTAATTCTTTTAAATTTCTTCTAACGCTTCCATCCAATTGTTGATCACCCATTTTAATGATAGCCCCACCGATTATGGATTCATCAATTTCTTCAATAAGCTCGATACTAAAATCAGTTTTTGATTTCACATAATTAATCACTTCAGTTTTTATTCCTTTATCTAATGGAGTTGCTGTAGTTACTTTTGCAGTTGCAATCTTATGATGTGTTTTATGTAAAAGGATAAAGTTGTCAGCAATTAAAGGAATAAGAGCTTCTCTTTTTTTGCTAGTAATAACTTTTAAAAATAGAGAAGTTATTTTAGATAATTTAGTTTCAAAAACTTCATTTATAATGCTAGTTTTTTTATCTGTATTAATGATAGGGCTTTTAAGTAAAAGTGAAAAATCATTATTTTCAGAACAGACATTTCTAATTAAAGTCATATCCGACAAGCAAGCATCTAGTTGCTCCTCTTTTATAGCTAGATCCAATAATGCCTTTGCATATCTATGTGTAACTTTAGAATTAATCATATTAGTTCATTTGCTTTTTAAGCGCTTCAGAGATTAAATCTTTTTGTTTGTCAGCATCTTTAAGTTCAGATTTAACTATTTTCTCAGCCATTGTAATAGCAATATCAGCCACTTGATTTTTTAATTCAGTCATGGCTTTCATTTTTTCATTGTTAATCTGCTCTTTAGCAGAAGAAATAATTTTTTCTGCTTCTTCAGACGCTTTTTCTTTAGCTTCAGAAATTGTTTTATTTTTTATTTCTCTAGCTTCTTTGATGATGCCATCTCTTTCAATTCTAGCATCTGAAAGAATTTTTTCATTATTAGCTGTAAGTTCAGCCATTTCTTCTTTTGCTTTTTCAGCAGCGCTTAAAGCTTCATCTATTGAGTTTTTTCTTTCGTCAACTGCACCCAAAATAGGTTTCCAAGCATATTTTTTTAACAAGAATAATAATGCTAAAAATATTATTGTTTGCCATATAAACAATCCAGTTGAAAACTCACTCCATAATTTTTCCATAATAACAGTTTTTTTAATAAGAATAACCTTAACCAACCGTTAAGGTTATTCTTAATTTAGTTTTAGGCCGCAAATAGTGCTGCGAAACCAATACCTTCAATTAGTGCTGCAGCAATAAGCATTGCAGTTTGTATCTTGTTAGTAGCCTCAGGTTGTCTCGCAATAGCTTCCATTGCTGAACCACCAATTCTACCAATACCGATACCTACTCCGATTACGATTAATCCTGCACCTACGATAGTTGGAATTGTCATTTGTTTTGTTTTTGTTGGTTAATAATTCGTTTAAATATTAATGATGTTCTTGTTTAGCTGCTCCAAAATAAAGTGAAGAAAGCATGGTAAAAATATAAGCCTGTAATGCTGCAACAAGTAATTCCAAAACAGAAAGGAATAACGATAGTCCAATAAATGCACCAGTTGCAAAATAGTTTTTAAATACGAAAATAAGTCCAATAATACTCATCATAACTACGTGACCAGCAGTCATATTTGCATATAAACGAATTAGTAGAGCAAATGGCTTGATAAATATTCCTAGTAATTCAATAGGAGCTAATAATAATCTCATCGGTATTGGAACTCCAGGCATCCAAAAGATGTGTGCCCAATAATTTTTGTTTCCAGTAAATGTAGTAATAAGAAAAGTGCAAATTGCTAATGCTGAAGTAATAGCAATATTATTTGTAACACTAATTCCTAAAGGAGACATTCCTGCTAGATTTAAAAACCAAATAAAAAAGAAGATGGTTAATAGAAAGTTTAAGTATTTTTTATAGTATTTCTCACCAATGTTAGGAATAGCAATTTCATCTCTAACAAAAACAACTATTGGCTCTAAAAATTTAGCAGAACCACCTGGGTTTAAATTTGTTTTGTATTTTTTCGCCATTCTTGAAAACAAGAATAATAGAAACAGAGACATTAAAATTAGTACAAATACATTTTTTGTAATAGAAAAATCAAAAGGTCTTGCATTTGTTGGGTGATGATCCTTATCATAGTTGATAACACCTTCAACATCTGTTTTGTATATTTTCCCATGATAAAGCTTGTAGTAATTCCCTTTGGATTCCACTAATTCTTCTCCATGATGAAACTTGCTTGAAGAAAAAACATGTATCCCCTCATCAAAAAGTATTACAGGAAGAGGGAAACTAACACCATGAGTAATATCGAAACTATAAGAATCTTGTAGGTGATGTTTAATAGTTTCTTTGATTTCCGTCTTAATTTCCTCTTTTGAGTTTCCTTCAGAATTTTCTGTTTTAACTTCTGATGAAAATCCAATTATCGAAGACAAAACAAGAAATAAAACAAATGAAAACCTTAATACTGCATTAAACATATCTTATAGATCTATTGAAAATTTGGTGCGAAATTAAGAATTAAAACCAATTAGGAAAACTTAAGTAAAGTTTTTTTTAAATATCTGAGATAGATCTCTTTAAATTAATTTTTAAGCTCCTTTGATATGAAAAATATTTCAGCAATTAAGGTTAATCCATAAGGAATCATAATGGTTAAAAACTCTCCAATATCTATGTTTTGATCTAAAGAGTAATATGGCTTGAAGATTAAAAAAAAACAAATAAACTTAGCAAAGCTAGTATACATAAATATATAGCCTAAACTTTCTAAACGTCTTTTAAAGGACAGTAACAATACAATATATGAAACAGAACCTAAGCAAAAATTCATGAGATAGGACTCAATTATTTTGTTGGAAAAAATAGGTTCACCAATAAGATGTTTGATTGTTATGTGAACGCTAAAAGCGAGCAACAAAAAAAAGGTAAGTAAAAGTAAAAATTTAATTAATTTATTTAGACGACTCTTTTTTTTCATCTATTTCTTTGTTGATTTTATTTACTTGCCTTATGACATTAAAGAGCGAAATTGCAACAGCTAGTATTGTGAAAACAATAGTAAACCATTTTTTATCCATTGGAAACTTTGTGTCTAACCACTTTCCAAGATATGCTCCTGCAAATATTGTAACTCCCATTTGAGCAGCTATCACAGAAAATCGCGCATAATTTTTTAAAGCATCACCTCCCATCTAGAACTTAAGAAATTTATCTTTTTTGGTAAAGATATTTTGTTTGAATCTAAATAACATTTTATTAGTTTAATTTTTATGAACACAAAAGTGAGCAAATTTTTTAATTTAAATTCTTGTAAGTTGTTTTACGCTTTATATTTGATTTTATTTGTTAAAATTTTTCGTTGAAGGAGCAGTCAAAGCATAAAAAATCAAGGTTTAGTAACATTTTAAAAGCAATTTTAATTTGGTTATTTGTTCTTTCACCTGTATTTGGAGTTGTTTTCATGTTAAATCTAGCAAATGATGATTCACTTCCAGATATTCTGGAACTAGAAAACCCAAAGACAGATTTAGCCAGTGTAATACTAACTTCTGATTTACATGAGTTAGGAAAATATTTTCACGAAAATAGGACGAATGTTCATTATAATCAACTGCCTAAATCTCTAGTTGAAGCTTTAATAGCTACTGAAGATGAACGGTTTTTTGATCATTCTGGAATTGACGTTAGAGCACTTGGAAGAGTTTTAAAAGGAGTAATTACTGGCAATTTAAAAGGTGGAGGGTCTACCATTACTCAGCAACTAGCCAAATTACTTTTTCCTAGAAAAAGACTTTCAAAATTTGAATTAGCTATAAGAAAAATTAAAGAATGGATAATAGCATCTAAACTTGAAAATAATTACACAAAAGAAGAGATTCTATCGATGTACTTAAATAAGTTTGATTTTTTAAATAATGCAGTTGGAATAAACAGCGCTTCTCAGGTCTACTTTAATAAAAAACCTCATCAATTAGACCTACATGAATCTGCAATGTTGGTTGGAATGGCCAAAAACCCATCCCTTTTTAACCCAGTTAGGAAACCAGATACTGTTTTAAAAAGAAGGTCTGTTGTGCTAAATCAAATGTTAAAAAATGAATACATAGATAAAAGCACATACGATTCTGTTTCTAATTTACCTCTTGGCTTAAGCTATAATAAAGTAGATCATCAAACGGGTTTAGCCCCTTATTTTAGAGAAGCTTTGAGAGCTGAGATAGGAAAGTTACTTTCTAAAAAAACTTCAGAGGGTAATTACCTTATTTCAAAATCAGATGGGTCTAAATATGATTTATATTCTGACGGACTTAAAATTTACACTTCTATTGACAGCAGAATGCAAACTCATGCTGAGAAAGCGGTGGAATCACATTTTAAAAACTATCTGCAGAAAGCTTTCACAAGAAATAATAATAAGTGGAAAAACCCTCCCTTTTCTGATGATCTTAGCATGAGTCAGATCGATACTATCGTTAATAGAGCCTTAAGGCAGTCTATGATATATAAAAAATTAGTTGGAAAAGCTTGTTCCTACTGTGAAAGACCGAAAAGGTATATTACTAAATCTAATAAAGGTTATGAATGCTCCTATTGTGGAACTATAAGCCCTATTAAAACTAAAACTGAAATTAATAATGCGCTTAAAAAGAAAAGAAAAATAAAAGTGTTTGATTGGAACGAAGAAAACTTTGAAAAAGACACTGTTTTTTCTGCTTATGATTCTGTTCGTTATTACAAGGGTTTGTTAAGAACAGGGCTAATGTCTATGGACCCTCACAATGGCCAAATCAAGGCTTGGGTAGGAGGTCCAAATTTCACACATTTTAAATACGATATGGTAAATAAAGGAACCAGACAGGTTGGATCTACTTTTAAACCTTTTGTTTATGCTACAGCAATTGAATCCGGAGTAGTTGGACCTTGTTATGAAGTTCCAGACATTGAATATTGTATTGAGGTTCCATTTAATGAACAGAGAAATAAGTTATGGTGTCCTACAAATTCTGGTGAAAAATTCACGGGTGAATTAACATCTATTTCTTTTGCTTTGGCTAATTCTATGAATAATATTACAGCTAGTATTATTAAGAAAGGTTCTATGATTAATGATGTTTTTAATAGGGTTGCTCAATTAGGAATTGACACATCAAAATTCACACCTGTTCCAGCAATGGCACTTGGGGTTTTTGATTTAAGAGTTTATGATATTGTTAGTGCAATTGCTCCATTTGCTAATCAAGGAATTTACGTTAAACCAGTTTACTTACTTAGAATAGAAGATAAGTTTGGGAATTTAATTTACGAACACCAGTCAATGGCTAAACAAGTGTGGAATAAAGAAACAGCTTACACAATGCTGGAAATGATGAAACTTGTTACAAAAGGAATTAAGCACCCAACTTTAAAGAAACCAGATGGAAGACCTTTAGTTGGTGGAACAGCAATAAGAATTAGGGCAAATGCATCTGAATTAAGGCCTTACGCGGGTATATCTCAGCCTATCGCTGGAAAAACCGGCACAACTCAAAATCAATCCGATGGTTGGTTTATGGGCCTAACACCAGATTTAGTAACCGGTGTTTGGGTAGGTGCAGAAGATAGGTCTGTAAGGTTTAGTACTTTAAGTTTAGGTATGGGAACCAATACTGCATTGCCTATTTTTGCTTATTATACTAAGTTCATTAATGCAGATGATTCTTTAAATATTTCTCAAGATGATTTTGAAGCTCCAGAAACAATTTTAAAATCTCCAATAGATTGCAACTATAATAAAACAGAAATTCAAAATAATAATTCAGATAATATTTGGGAAGAAGAAGATAATCAATGGTAAATAATAATTATGATCAATAAAGAAGTAAAAAACGCAGCTGAAGCATGTCAAGATATTAAAAGTGGAATGACGCTTATGCTTGGAGGGTTTGGACTTTGTGGAATACCTGAAAACTGTATTCAAACCTTAGTAGAAATGGGAGTCAACAAGTTAACATGTATTTCTAACAATGCAGGTGTAGATGATTTTGGTTTGGGGTTTTTACTTCAGCAAAAACAAATAACAAAAATGATCTCATCTTATGTTGGAGAAAATGACGAATTTGAAAGACAAATGCTTTCAGGAGAGTTAGAAGTAGACTTAATTCCTCAGGGAAGCTTAGCTGAAAGATGTAGGGCAGGTGGTGCTGGAATTCCAGCCTTTTTTACTCCAGCAGGTTATGGTACAGAAGTTGGGGAAGGTAAAGAAGTTAGAGAGTATAATGGAAAACCACATATATTAGAAACTGCTCTTACATCTGATTTTGCTATTGTAAAGGCTTGGAAAGGCGATAAGACTGGTAATTTAATCTATAAAGGAACTGCAAGGAATTTTAACCCACCTATGGCTATGGCGGGAAAGATTACTATTGCTGAAGTTGAAGAATTAGTTGAACCTGGAGAGCTGGACCCAAATCAAATTCATACACCAGGAATATTTGTCCAAAGAATCTTTCAGGGTGAAAAATATGAGAAAAGAATTGAGCAAAGAACAGTAATAAATAAAGGATAAATGGCATTAGATAAAAATGGAATTGCTAGACGTATAGCACAAGAATTAAGAGATGGATGGTATGTTAATTTAGGAATTGGGATACCTACTTTAGTTGCTAATCATATCCCAAATGGAATTGATGTAGAGTTTCAGTCTGAAAATGGAATTTTAGGTATGGGACCATTTCCTATTGAAGGTGAAGAGGATGCAGATTTAATAAATGCAGGTAAACAAACAATTACATCTTTGCCTGGAGCAGTATTTTTTGATTCTTCCTTAAGCTTTAGTATGATAAGAGGACAACACGTTCAGTTAACTGTTCTTGGCGCAATGGAAGTTAGTGAAAAAGGAGATATTGCTAATTGGAAAATTCCAGGAAAAATGGTTAAAGGAATGGGAGGCGCAATGGATTTAGTTGCAAGTGCAGATAATATTATTGTAGCTATGATGCATACCAATAAAAAAGGAGAAAGCAAGTTGTTATCAAACTGTTCGCTTCCTTTAACTGGTGTAAATTGTGTTAAGAAAGTAGTAACAAATTTAGCAGTGCTAGATATCCTGCCTGAAGGAGGGTTTCAATTAATTGAGAGAGCTCCAGGAGTAACAGTAGATGAAATAATTAAAGCAACAGAAGGTAAAATTATATTTGATGGAGAAGTTCCAGAAATGAATTTATAATAAGTTAAGTCTTTTATTGAATTCATCTTTATAGGCTTTACCAATATGAATTTCTTTGTTTTTAACAATTACATAATTGTCTTCAATAGTTAATATTTTATCTAAACGAACTATAAAAGATCTTTGAACTCTTATAAAGTCATTAGCAGGCAGTTTAGACTCCATTTCTTTCATTGTACTTAGAACAGTATGTTTGTCATTTTCGGTATGAAGCCTCATGTAGTTTCCTAAAGCTTCTACCCACAAAATTTCATCTAGTCTTATTTGAACAAGTTTAGAGTCAGTTTTAATAAAGACATATTCATCATTATTACTGTCAATTACGTTATTTTCATTAATAGGGATTTGGTTTTTTATTTTTTGAACGGTTTTCAAAAACCTAGGAGCTGTAACAGGCTTTTTCAAAAAGTCAGTTACATTATATTCATAAGACTCTAAAGCAAATTCATCATGAGAAGTAATCATAACAACTAAAGGACTAATTTTTAAATTTCTTAAAAGCTCCATTCCTCCCATTTTTGGCATTTCAACATCCAAAAACATCACATCAACAGAGTTTTCATTAAGGAATTTAAAAGCTTCTAAAGCATTTTCAAATGCTCCAACACATTCAAATTGATCTACTTCATTAATTAAATCTTGAACAATGGTTCTGCATAATTCATCATCATCAACTATTATTACTTTAATCATAATTTAAATGCTAACTTTTGTCTTTTTGTAAAAACTTGATTTTAAAGAATTCAAATTTTCATCTAAATCTACTAATTTTTTTTGCTCCATCTTTAAAAATAAACCCCCTAATTCCTTAAAGCCCATTGTCATAGAAGCTCCTTTCATCTTATGCAATAAATATTTAATATTTTCTTGATCCTTTTTTGCAATTGCTTTTTCAAGAGATTTAAAATCTGCTTTAAATGTTTTAATGTATAAATTTAAATACTTTGAGGTATCTATTTTTTCTGTTATACTTTTAGTTTCAACTTTTGCTAGAGACATTATTTTTTTTTGCAAAATATCTAGTTGAAAGGGCTTAGCAATACAATCATTAATTCCATTTTCATAACATTTTTCTAGTACATGATCTAAAACATGGGCAGTCATTGCAATTATTGGAATGTTACTAATTTTTTTATTATTGGAATTTCTTATTTCTTTACTAGTTTCAAGTCCATTTTTTAATGGCATCTCTAAATCCATTAGAATTATATCAAAATCCTGAGAGCCCAGAACTTTTAGTGCTTCAACACCATTTTTTACCCAGACTACATTTACTTTATCATTTTTATTGCTAATCATGTCTTGAAATAATTGACCATTTACTAAATCATCTTCTACCATTAAAATGTTTAGCTCTTTTAGTTTTGTATTTTCGTTGGTGACATTTATTTTATTTTCCACAAAAGGTATAAAAAAGGTAAAATCACTTCCTTTAGAACTAGAATGCACCATAATTTCCCCATCCATTAATTGAATTAATAAATCACATATTGCAAGCCCTAGTCCCGTACCTCCATATTGTCTAGATGTTTTGCTGCTTTCTTGCGTATAGGGTTTAAAAATTTGTTTTAATTTTTCTTTATCAATTCCCTTTCCATTGTCTTTAACACTTATTTCAAGGCGTTTATCATTGCTTAATTTAATGTTGATTTGAACAATTCCTTTTGGTGAATATTTAATAGCATTGTCAATTAAATTAATCACAATTTGTTGAAATCTAAAAGAGTCTCCCATGATATTGTTAGGAATATTTTTATCACAATTAAAGGACACTTCAACCTCGTTGTTAAAAGCTTTACTGCTTAAAATTTTAATAGCATTGTCAATTACGTTTTTAGGTGAGAATGGGATGTTTTCTAATACAATTTTTCTTTTTTCAAGTTTGGCTAAGTCAAGAATATCATTTACTAAAAACAAGATGCTATTTGCACTACTTTTTAATGTGTTTAAATGTTCTTCCTGTTTTTTATTGAGCTTGGTGTCAGATAGAATTTCTGAGGCTGTTAATACTGCTGATAAAGGAGTTCTAATTTCATGTGAAGTGTATGCTAAAAAGTTATCTTTTTCTTTTTTTAATTCTTCATTCTTATTGTAGGCGATAAGTAAATCATTAGCAAGCTTTGCTTTAGTTTTATAGGCAAAATAGATATATATTGCGATAGCTAAAATTAGTAAAGCAACTCCAAAGCCAAATACTGTCAAATAACCTTGAAATTTAACTTCATTTTTGGCGTTTATTCTTTCTAAATCTATTTTCTTTTCTTTCTCTGCTAATGAAATTTTTTCAGCTAATTCCTTTTCTCCCTCTGAAGATTTAACTTTATTTAAATACTTAATATATTTATTTGCCACTTCATATTGATCA
>CEUK01043074.1_pt1 | contig 15670 bp, 11 predicted proteins | sample 356451 | NCBI WGS metagenome assembly CEUK01 (sample SAMEA2622843, study PRJEB7988) | marine metagenome | isolation source: saline water (ENVO:00002010), including
AATTAATTAATTAAAAATGACTATTCCAGACGTCGGAAAAAAAGTTAATGTATCGGTTCCATCCACTACAGCTAATTTGGGACCAGGATTTGATTGCCTGGGAGCAGCACTAGATTTACATAATGAATTTATTTTTACAAGAATTGAGGGTGGAGGAGATAGATTTGATCTAATAATGGAAAGTACCGATGGTAATCACTTAAGGGGAGGACCAGAAAATCTTGTATTTCGAGCTGCTCAAAAGGTTTGGGCAAACGCTAATGTTTCTCCTTTCGCTTTAGAAGCAAGGGTTAAACTTGCCGTGCCTCCTGCTCGCGGACTTGGTAGCAGTGCTACAGCAATAGTTGCTGGCTTGATTGGTGCAAACGCAATCATGGATTCACCTCTTCCTTTAGAAAAACTTCTTGAATTAGCAATTGATATTGAGGGTCATCCTGATAATGTTGTCCCATCATTACTAGGTGGACTTTGCTTGACAGCAAGATCTTCTTCTCAAAGGTGGAGAATTGTAAGATGTGAATGGCATTCTTCCATAAAGGCTGTAGTTGCTATTCCAGCAATTAGGCTTAGTACTAGTGAAGCGAGAAGAGTAATGCCAAAAAATATTCCAATATCTGATGCTGTAACAAATATGGGTGCATTGACTCTATTACTTAATGGGTTAAAAACAGGCAATGAAGATCTCATAAAAGAGGGTATGTTCGATAAGTTACATGAACCTTATCGATGGAGACTTATTAAAGGAGGCTTAGAGGTAAAAGAGGCAGCATTAGAAGCAGGCGCACTAGGATGTGCAATCAGTGGAGCCGGACCAAGCATTTTAGCTTTATGCAAAAATGAAAAAGGTAAACTAATAAGTCAAGCTATGGTCAAAGCGTGGGAAAAAGCAGGAGTAGCTAGCCGAGCCCCTTTCCTTGATATTCAAACATCTGGAAGTAACTTTAAATTATCAAATATCTAGTAATTTTACTTGGGTACAGTAAATGTTATATTCTCAACCTATCTACAACTCTACTACAATAATATAATCGTTCATTATAAAATGAATTTTCAATCTTTTCCTTGGTTATCTGCAATTGTATTAATCCCTTTAATTGGGGCTTTAATTATGCCTTTTTTGAAATCTCCAGATGAGGAAGATAATTCATTACCCAGAAATATATCCCTTGGTTTTTTACTCGCAGATTTTTTACTAATAGTAGGAGTACTTTATACAAAATTTGACCCTTCTAATAGCTCTCTGCAGTTGATTGAAAGAATTTCATGGCTTCCATCAATTGGTTTGGAGTGGTCATTAGGCGTAGATGGTTTATCAGCACCGCTTGTAGCTTTAAGTGGATTGATTACCTTGCTTTCTGCTGCTGCTAGCTGGAAAGTCAAGAAAAAAGCTAACCTTTACTTCGCACTTTTACTGATACAAGCTTCAGCGCAAGGGATGGTATTTCTCTCCCAAGATTTTTTATTATTTTTTCTAGCTTGGGAATTAGAACTGGTCCCTGTTTATTTATTGATAGCAATTTGGGGAGGAAAAAAAAGATTATATGCAGCTACAAAATTTATCCTTTATACAGCATTAGCCTCTCTTTTAATTTTAATAAGTGGATTAGCTTTAGCTCTTACAGGTGATAGCTTTACTTTGAATCTATCAGAGATAACAAGTAAACAGGTTTCTGGAAGTCTTGCCTTACTTTCTTATTTCGGTTTTTTAATAGGCTTTGGAGTAAAACTTCCAATATTTCCTCTTCATACTTGGTTACCTGATGCTCATGGGGAAGCAAATGCGCCAGTATCTATGCTTTTAGCTGGAGTGCTTTTAAAAATGGGAGGCTACGCTCTACTTAGATTTAATGTGCAAATCCTCCCCGAAGTTCATCTTCAGCTAGCCCCTGCACTAATCATTCTTGGCATCATCAACATAATATATGGTGCTCTTAATGCTTTTGCTCAAGACAATGTTAAAAGAAGGATAGCTTGCAGTTCTGTCAGTCATATGGGTTTCGTTCTCTTAGGAATTGGAGCTGTAGATGCATTAGGGATTAGTGGAGCAATGCTACAAATGATTAGTCATGGATTAATTGCAGCAGCAATGTTCTTTGTTACTGGATCTTTCTACGAAAGGACCAAAACACTTTCAATTCCAAATATGGGAGGTTTAGCAAAAGTTCTACCAATAACTTTTGCCTTTTTTCTAGCTAGTTCACTCGCTTCTTTAGCTTTGCCTGGAATGAGCGGTTTTATCAGTGAAATTACTATATTTTTAGGAATTACTAGTCAAGAAGGCTTTACTTCTCTTTTTAGATCGATAACAATTCTGATTGCTGCAATTGGTCTAGTTTTAACTCCTATTTATTTACTATCGATGTGTAGAAGAGTATTTTTTGGCCCTAGGATTCCAGCTTTAGCTTCAGTTAGGGAAATGAATGGAAGAGAATTATCTATAGGTTTGAGCTTATTGTTACCAACACTTTGCATTGGATTTTGGCCAAAAATCGCAATAAATTTATATGAATCTTCTACTAATGCTCTCAGTCAGCAGTTAACTTTAGCTAAATTGATTGGATTAATTACAATCTTCAATTAATTCAAATGAGTAATGAAAATAGTTCAAATTATAATCTTTTTAAATGTGAAGGATTACCTGATTTCAAAAAATTTACTCCTGATAAAATAGGGTCTGAATTTCCCAAAATTTTAGAAAAGATAGATTCTGAGTTTATAAGTATAGAAAAATTCTTATCAGACTATATTCAAGAAAGCACTTTAGAATGGGAGAAGATAATCAATCCCTTGAATAAAGTTAATGAAGATCTTAGATGGAGTTGGGGTGTCATAAGTCATCTTAATGCAGTTAATAATTCGGAAGAATTAAGATTAATATATTCTCAATTGCTACCTAAAGTTATAAATATTGGAAATAAATTTGGTCAGAGTAAGATTATTTATAGTGCCTTAAAAAAACTTAGAGAAACAAATAATTTCGATCCAACAAGGAATAGAATTCTTGACAAAGAAATTATAGATATGGAACATAGCGGTATTTCCTTAAGTGCAAATGATCAAAAAGAATATAATTCAATCGCAGAGCGTCTAGGAGAGTTATCCACTAAATTCAGTAATAATGTTTTGGATTCTACAAATAAATGGGTTCTAATCCTCAATGAAAAGAGCGAAATAGAAGGTATTCCTGATAGAGTTCTTGAATTGATGTCATTATCAGCTCAAAGACACTTGAAACTAGATGGAATTTCTGATTTCAAGAAGGGTCCATGGAAGTTGAGTTTAGACATTCCCACTTATTCAGCTTTTATGAGCTATGGATCTAACAGAAGTATTAGAGAAAAGTTATATAAAGCTTTCGTAAGCAGAGCTTCGGAAGGTAATGAAAATAATAATAAAATTATTGAAGAAATACTATCTTTGAGGACAAAACAATCAGAATTATTAGGATATAAAAGTTGGGCACAACTCAGTCTGTCAACAAAGATGGCAAACGAAATTAAAAATGTTGAGAAACTCCTTGAAGAATTACGAGAGCCTTCATTTAAGACTGCACAATTAGAACTAGATTCTTTAAATGATTTTGCTCACGAAAACGGGTTTGCAAAAAATGAACAGCTTAAGCCTTGGGATATTAGTTATTGGGCTGAACTTCTCAGAAAAGAAAAATTAAATCTGGATCAAGAGGCTTTAAGACCTTGGTTTCCGCTGAACGATGTTCTTAAAGGTTTGTTTAAATTAAGTGAAAGATTATTCGATATAAAAGTTATTAATGCCACAGGAGAAGCACCCTCGTGGCATGATGATGTCCTATTCTTTAATATTTTTGATAAAGATAATAAAAAAATTGCATCATTTTACCTAGATCCTTTTTCTAGACCTGAAACTAAAAGAGGAGGAGCATGGATGGATGAATGTCTAAGTAAAAGAAAGACCTCCAACGGAGATAACATTATTCCTGTTGCCTACTTAGTTTGTAATCAAACTCCTCCGTCTAACAATAAACCAAGTTTAATGAGCTTTGATGAGGTATTGACACTTTTTCACGAATTTGGTCATGGATTACAGCATATGCTCACTACAATTGATCTGCCTCAGGCTGCTGGTATAAATAACGTCGAATGGGACGCAGTAGAATTACCAAGTCAATTTATGGAGAATTGGTGTTTTGATAAAAACACCTTATTAAATATCGCTAAACATTGGGAGACGGGAGAAAAATTACATTTAGATGATTACAATAAACTTTGTGCGAATAGAACCTTTAATTGTGGTATGTCTACTTTGAGGCAATTACATTTTGCAATTACTGATTTAAGATTACATAGTAATATTAAAGAATTAAAAGATAAAAGTCATGATGAGATTAGGAATGAAATTGCTAAAAATACAACTGTTTTACCTCCTATAAAAGAAGATAATTTTCTTTGTTGTTTCAGTCACATTTTTGCTGGTGGATATTCTGCTGGATATTACTCATATAAATGGGCAGAAGTTCTAAGTGCTGATGCATTTTCAATGTTTGAAGAGGCAGGTTTAGAAAACGATCAAAAAATGGTAAGTATTGGGAAAAAATTTAAAGAAACAGTTCTAAGCTTAGGCGGTAGTTTACCACCTCTCGAAGTATTCAAACTATTTAGAGGTAGAGAGCCAAAGACTGATTCATTAATAAGACATCTTGGTTTATCCTCAACTAATTAATATTTCTTTTACGATTTTTTTCACAGCTTTTTTATCTTTAACTAAATTTCTATGCTTTAAGATATTCAAGGAGATTTTATTCCCCACAGGTAGATGAGCTCTCCATCCAGGAAATACCATAAGATCCCAAATAGTAAAAAAACTAATGCACTCAAGACCATTCAATAATGAATTTTTTAGAGCAAGTTCTCTTAATAAGCTGCTATTTATTTTCATTTCAGAAATACCTTGTAAAGGATATTTAGGTACAAATTGAGCAGTCAAAGTCCCCTTATGCGGTGAACCTATACTTATAAACTTTTTTGTTCTCTTATATCCATGAAAATTTTTCAACCAATACCTTCCAATAATTCCTCCCATAGAAAAACCCACTATGTCAATTTCTCTATCAACTCCATATTTTTCTTGAACGAGTTGATTAAATAATTTTGTAAGAGTAACTATTGAAGTCATTCCATATTTATGTTCAATAGTAGGTGCAAAATATTCCACATGATTTTCATCAAGTATCTGGATAATAGATTTAAATATACTAGAGGTATTCCACAAACCATGAATTAAAATTACGGGTCTAGATAATACTTTCATATCAATTTTTAGAAAAGATTCTTTCAATTGAAACAGTACCACTGAAGCCTACTATGGGAGGTTTACATTTTGTGAGAACTATTCTTATTTTGTCGAAAAGAAATCTTTCTTTGATTAATTTCATAATTTCTTTTGAATACTTTTCAATAGTAAAACAAGAGAAAGTTTCTGAATGCGTTTTAATATCCTCTACTAACCGCGAATAATCAATAGTATCGTTAATATCATCACTTTTAGAGCATTCTTCAAAATCTGACCAAAGGTATACGTCAAGAGAAAATAATTGCCCTAAAGATCTTTCTTCATCAAGCACTCCAACTTTTGACCAAAGTTTGATATTTTCAATTTTTAGATGTGCATCTTCCATTACCCTAAAAAATATCCTTATGAGTAAAAGTTTCCTTTCCAGAAGAAAAATCTTCAACTATATGACCTGAACCTTTTAGAAAATATTTATAAGTAACTAATCCCTCCAACCCCACAGGTCCCCTAGGAGGAAGAGTTTGCGTGCTTATTCCAACTTCAGCTCCAAAACCATACCTAAAACCATCAGCGAATCTTGTCGAGCAATTGTGAAAGACTCCTGCACTATCAACAACATTCATGAATTTAGCTGCATTTTCTTTATTTTCTGTAATTATTCCATCAGTATGTTTTGAACCAAACTTTTGAATATGAGAAATTGCGCCGTCGATATCATCAATTATTTTTATAGATAAAATTAAATCTAAATATTCGCTACTCCAATCTTTATCATCAGCCGATAATTTAATCCCCAAGGACATTGATCTTTCATCGCCTCTCAATTGAACATTATGCTTTCCAAATATTGGAATCGCTTTGCGAAGAAATTCTGATGCAATATCTTGATTAATTAATAATGTTTCAATTGCATTACATGCAGATGGATATTGAATTTTGCTATCTAAAGCAACTTTTACTGCTAGATCAACATTACAATCATCATCTATATATAAATGACATATTCCATCCGCATGACCCAGTACTGGTATTTTTGTATTAGCTTGAATGAATTTAACAAGTTCATTACTCCCTCTTGGAATAATCAAATTTATATCCTTTTCTAAATTTAACATTGCCATACTTTCGTTTCTATTTTTGAGCAGGCAAATTGAATTCTTATCAATTGATGATTTACTTAATCCTTTTTGCAGAGCATCTACTATTGCTAGATTTGTATGATACGCTTCACTTCCTCCTTTTAGTATTACACCATTTCCTGATCTAATTGCCAATGAGCTTATCTGCATAACAGCATCTGGTCTAGATTCAAAGATAACCCCAATTACTCCAATTGGAACAGTTTTTCTTTGAAGAATCAAACCTTTCGATAACTCTTTATTTATCTGAATCTGCCCAATAGGATCTTTTAAATTACCAACTTGTTTAATTCCCTCAATAGCAATTGAAAGCTTATCTTTTGATAAATTTAATCTAGATAATAAAGATTTTGAAATACCTTTGTTTTGAGCTAACAGTAAATCTTTCTTATTAGCATTTAATATTTTCTCTGAATTTTCAATCAAAAGACTCGCCATCTGATTTAAAGATATTTTCCTCTCCTCGTTAGTCGCTTGACAAATTTTTAAAGAAGCTCTTTTAACTTCAGAAACCTTTTCCTGTAAATCTTTATCAGGGAATGGAATTTCAAAAGAATTTATCATATTTTATAAGTGTCTTTAAAACTTAATATTAATAGAAAAGTTGATTAGTACAAGATGAAAGAATTAATATCTAAAAAATAATTGCAATTGACTTTTCCAATCTCCATTTGAATCAAATGAACCTAGTATTTCTAAATATTGATTTGCTTGTAAGGTAAGAATCCAAAGTGGTGGAATATCGTCCCTATCAGGTGTTGTCTGCATTGCAAAGTTTAGGTTATCAGTAATATCCAAGCCAATTTCAGCAACCCAGGCTTGAGAAGATAAACCATCATTAGAAGAGTTTTCTTGGGATTCCTCCAGATCTAATTTCTCACTAGAAAAAATATTTTTGAGTGGTTCATTATTCTCAATAAGTGCTGGATAAATAGATAATTGGAATCTCTCGCTAAATCCATTTGCTCCATTTAATTGGGATATAAAAGCTCTATTGATAAGATTCGCAGAATTTCCTCCAATAAGACCAATAATCTGAGATCTGCTGTAAGTTGGTGTACTTCTTAATTTAATTTTTTTATTTTCATCCTCAAAAGATAATTGATCAAGAAATCCCTGATAACTAGCTTCAATTTTTATAAGTCTTGTATTTCCAATCCCAAAAGTTCCAAAGTTACTAGCGTTATCTGATCCACTTAAATCATCTGAAAGATTGGTATCTTTATTATTTTCGGTTATTGGAATAATTGTATCTGGAACCTTACTTGTAAGAGAGAAGTCAAGATAAGGTGTAATTCCATTTCTTGAGGCAAAGAGAATATAGTTATCTTTATTCTTATCTAATTTAAAAGGGGTGGTATATAAATTAGCCCTTCCTTTTTTTATATCCACTAATCCTCTAGCATTTAAATCCTCTTTAAAATTTCCATTAATTTTCAAATCAATTCTTGTATCCAAATATGCACTGAGGATGTTTCCATATTCAAGTCTAAAATCTGGTCCGAGTTTAACATTTAAATCATTGAAATTAACTTTAGCTAAAAAGTCTGGCAAATTTTCATTGAACAAATTCTTATTAAGAATTGATTCGTTTGAAATAATTTCAATTTCTTTATCTTTTCGCCAGAATAATTCAGGCCATAACTCAGAATCATTCTTAATCTTTACGGTTTTTTTATCATTTCTATTATTCCCCTTAAAGTTAATAAAGCCATCTTTTAATCCAATATTTCCACTAATGTATGGAGTCGCAAAAGAACCTGTAATAGAGATGTTAGAGTTAAAGATAAAATCTATATTATTTCCTGTAAAATTATAATTTACAGATGAAAAGTTTAATGATGTATCTTTTTCTTTTAATTCCTCATAAAAAGGTAAAGATCCTTTTAGAAAAATATTTCCCAATTTTGATCCAGAAGCCCTTAAGTCTTTTATCTCTAATTGATCAAAATCAAATATAAATGTGCCCTCTAGATTTTTAAAATCATTCTGAAAAAGTTCAATTTCAGCTTCCCTCACATAAAGAAAACCATTAGCGATCGGCTTATTAATAAAGCCTTTTATTAACATTCTTAAGTTTGCCTCTCCTTTCTTAAAAATAAAGTTTTTATTAAATAAAGAATCAATCAAATCCAAAAATCTTTCATCTCCTTTAAGTCTTAAATCTAATTCCTGATTTTTAAAAATTGGCACTGAACCTATAAGAGTTATTGGATTCCCAGAGTCTCCCAATAAAAACGATAAATTAATATCAAAAATGGAATTATTAAATCCTATATCTCCATTTTGAAATCTTATTTCATAATTATTTAGTGAAGTTTGATTAGAAGACAAATTACTAATAAAACTTTTTTCATTGAAATCATAATCTAAATTTAAATCTAAGCTTCCCTTAAGATCCTTTGATTTATCAAAAAATAGATTTGCAACATTTAGGGGGAATTGATTAACTATTAATGAACCTTTATTATTAAATAATCCACCTTCTAAACTTAAAGAAAAATTATTATTTTTAATATTTTTTAAATTATTTTTCTCATTTAAATATCCGCTTAATTTTGATTTGATTTGATAGTTAGATTTAGAGGATCCTGCAATATTTAATTTACCTCCGTAACGTCCTTCAAATTTATTCAAAAAGTTAATTAACCTTTTTTGATTAATTGAAATATCTTCTTTCTCTATAAAACTATTTAAAAAATCAAATTGTTCATCCAATGTCTTTTGATCATTAAATATTTGTACATTTTTAAGATCTTTTAAAGTTCCTCTAGGTACAATTCTTTTCTTATTAAAATTTAATATATCAAATATTGTATATGCAGTCCAATTAGCACTAATGTTTTTTAAATCCACTTTTATTAATTCATCGCTATTAGACTTATAAACAATATCAATCATACCTCCATCAATTGGATATAAAGATGAATTGATATTTAAGGTTTTATCCTTCTGGATAATATCAAATAGTGAATTTGAGAGCTTAATGTTTCTATATTTTCCTAATGATAATGAAAATACTCCATCCAAGTAAGACTGATCAGGTGATATTAATCCTGAGCCATTAATTGTCCCATCAACCCTATCAAATTTATTATCTTCAATTGATAACTCTAACTCATTCAAAGGGAAATTTTTAGCTTGCCATTCATAATAATTTTCTTTTCTAACAATATTTAAGCTTCCTTTATTAGAATCAAAAATTCTACTAAATTCAACATTATCTAATTTTAATTTTGAATTTACTTTTATTGATAAAAAAGAAGGAATTGGAGAGTATCTATTATTCATTTTTAATAAATAACCATCATTTTTATTAATAATTTTTCCATCCCAAATTTCTCTAATTCGAATGCCTTTAAAATGAGGATATTCAATATTAAAATTTATTAGGCTATTTAGATTATTTAGCTCTCCAGTTAGTTTTCCAGAGGCTGTTATATATCCTCTTATTCCATTTTTTCTAAAGAAATTTAAATTAGATAATTGGGTACGATACAAATTAAATCTTGAATCTAAACTTCCAAAATTAAATCCTTTTTTATTGATCCAAAATGGTATTTCACCTGATAAATTAATTTCTGGTTGAATACTATTTATATATCCTAATTCTCCATTAATTTTAATATTATTAATTTTATTTTTAAATGGTACATCAAATTTCAGACTTGAAATTATAGTTCCATAATTAATACCACTTCCACTTGCAGACAATACATTATTAGAACATATAAATTTGAAAGAATCTGCATTTATATTTTCTGATAATGAAGATGTTTTGAAATTGAGACTATAAAGAAAAAGTTTCCCACCGCAATAAAATTTATCATCTGATCTAAATAAATTAAAATTTGATTTAAGAGTCCCTTTTTGAAGAGATATATTTTCTTTAAATAATTTATTATATTTAAAATCATCTAAATTCAAACCTCTTGATTTTATATTTAAACTAAAAAAGTTATTATTAAATTTTTTATTTATCTTTAATTTCAAATTACCTTTTCTTTTTAAATTTGAATCAAGATTACCAATAAGTTGTTTCTCCTTCGATCTATATAGAAATTTCCCTTCAACTTTTGCATTAATTCCAATGTCTCTTATTTTTAAATTTGATTTATTTTTCAAGTCAAAATAAATATCATAATTATATTTTCTAGAAGAGATTCGATTTTTTTTACTAATAGAATCTCTTTGAAAAAAATTCTTATTTATATCAATTTTTAACTTCCTTGGGCTTATTTGAAGAACTATTTTTTTATTTAGAATAGACTTTAATGGCAATATCTTTAAATATATATATTTTGATTCAATTCTTGATTCATAATTATTTTTATCTGATATTTTTGGAGCTTTTAAATTAATCCCTAGAAATCTTAATCCTGAATATTCCCCTAAAAGGACTTCTTTATCAAGTAATAAACTTAAATTTCTTTCAATATTAACTTTTTTTGTATTGAATATTCGTCGAAAAATATAATTCGCTGAGTTAACAGAAATAAACCCTACAGCAAATACTGTAAGAATAGTAAAGATATTATTTTTTCTTCTAGGAAATTGATCCTTATTCAAAATAAAATCTTAAAATAGTGTAGGCTATCAAAATATAAGAAATTAATGCCATTAAATCCAGTAAATGTCTTTTTTTGAACTATTAGAATCAACCCCTAGGATTTTTGGCATAATAGGTCTCATTCTTTTTTTTATAACTTTAATATCCTTTTTTTTCAATTTAAAACTTAAATTTCGTTTAACTGGAGCAACAATTTTCTCTTTCCTTTTATCAGTAAGTAGTTGGGCTTTTTTACAAAGTTATACTGAAAATATAAATATAGAAGGAGCTAAATATGCCCCTATAGTTTACGATAATGGTTATGATTTGATAATAGCAAAAGCAAATGTTGATTTCCCTGAATCTTCCATTGATCCAACTTTAATGCAGTTATCCTCAAATTTAAAAAAAGGGAGTCGATCTGGGCAAAATGTAAAAATAAGAATTAGAGGTTTAGAAAAGATTTCAGATGATGTTAGTAAACCAATAATTCTAGGGGAGGTTGAGAAGAGTTTTATAACTCCAACAAAATCTAATGAAAAGAAATAAAGACATTGAAAATCTCCCAATAAACTTTAGGCATGAAAAACAATATATTCTTATAAACAATTTAGATTCTTGGGAAAAGTTAAAAGATTTAAGCACTAAAGATATTAACAAAATTATTGTGAAAAGCCCTTTGTGTACTGAAAGTAGACTTATAAAAATAAGAGCTATAGCAACTTTTATATTTTTCTTAGATTTAACCCCTCAAGAAGGATATTTGTTATTACATTGCGGCGTTGGTTCCATAAAAGCACTTTCAATATTGAATCCTCATAACCTAGAAAAAAATATAGGCAGGCTAGAAAGAAGTCTAAAAATAAAAATGACAGAACCAATAAATTTAATAAAAATAAAACATTGGATTTCAAAAGCAAAATTTCTTGAAGATGATTGATAATTTGTAAATTAATTCATTTATTGTAAAATTAGAAAAAAAGAAGCTAATGAAAAAGATTTTTATTTTTTTAACACTTCTACAAATTGGTGGATTAAATCCCCTGTACAGTCAATCTAATTTATTAGAGAGCGTAAAAAAAAATCCTAACAATGCAATAGAAATGTGTAAAAAATTTAGAGAATTTAATTCAAAAGGTATTTCTGCTAATTCTGATGAGGCTCTTAATTACGTTTCTAGGAAAAATAAATTAAATCCAATAAATGCTGAAATACTCTCAATATATGTTATTGGTCTTCATTGCCCAAATGTCATTTAGCCATAATGTTTCCAGTAAAACATTTTGATACTTATTTAAAGCTAGAGGATGGAGTAAAACTTATTTCAAGAGTATGGATTCCTGAAGGAGAAGGTCCATGGCCTGCCTTACTAATGCGTCAACCGTATGGAAGAGAGATTGCCTCTACCATAACCTATGCCCATCCAACTTGGTGGGCATCAAATGGATATATGGTGATAATTCAGGACGTTAGAGGTCAAGGAGATTCTGAAGGTGATTTCAAAGGTTTTTCTCAGGAAGCAAATGATACATCAGAAACCCATACTTGGGTCCGATCGCTAAAAGAATGTAATGGAAAATTAGGTTTATATGGGTTTTCATACCAAGGTTTAACTCAATTAACAGGAAATCAATTCTCAGAGCCTCCTGATTGTCTATCACCTGCTATGACTGGATTAGATATAAAAGAGCATTGGTGTTCTGATGGTGAAGCATTTTGGTGGTACAACAATATAACTTGGGCCTTACAAATTGCTGCTTTAAAAATGAAAAGAGAGAAAAATTTTTCAGGTTGGGAGGATATTAGAAATAATCTCGAAAATAACAAACACCTTAGAGAAGGCCTTGATTTAATAAAAAAATATGATCCTGATAATTTCATTATGAAATGGAGCAAAGTACTCAACCAAAAAAAAGAATTTGATGAAATAAAACCTTTATCTTCATGGCTCAAAAAACCAATGTTAATTATTGGTGGACATTGGGACCCTCATTTAAAAGGAGCTCTAGACTTGTATATTCGATCTAAATCATTAGGTGGTGATCCAGAGATAATCATCGGAAACTCTTCCCATTTAAATTGGTGGGAAGAATCCCAAAAAACTTTATTAAATTTCTTTGACAGAAATTTAAAGAAAGTCGGTCTATACAAAATAAGTTCTTCAAAGCAAAAAAAGATATGGAATATATCTTTAAAGGATTGGGATAATATTGAAAAAAAATCTCTAAATTATGAATTCAGTCTAAGAAGTGCTGGTACTGCAAATTTTGAAATAATTGATGGAAGCTTATTACTAAATTCTGAAAGTGATGGATTTGTGACTATCTTACATGATCCATGGAGACCTGTTCCTTCTGAAGGAAATCATCTAGGTCCAAATCCAGGGATTTTCAATAGAGTTCAAATCGATAGAAGACTTGATGTAGCAGTATTTCAAACGAATTTTTTAAAAGAGAACATACAGTTATTAGGAATTCCTAATTTATATACCTCTGTCAGTTGCGATCAAGAAAGTTTTGATATATGCGCATCTTTATCCTTGGTATATGAAGACGGAAAAACTATAAATCAATTCTCATCAGGATTTTTGAGAGTTAGAAAAAACGTAATAAACAAAGAGAATAATTATAAAGTAAAGTTTCAGCCAACCAATATCACTTTACCAAAGGGAAATAAACTACGTTTATCTATCGCTTCATCTGCATGGCCCAGTATAGGAGTGAATTCTGGATGTGATGCAAATAATATCAATCCTGTAACTATGAATCATCAAATTACAACATTAAATTTCAATTTAAAAAATACAATTATGAAAATCAAGCCATTATTTTAAATAAATCTCTTAAATTCATATAAAAATTTGATATGCTATACCATTAATTATCAACCAGTCATGATCGAAAAATTGCAAATGGACTGGATTAAATCAGAAGCTCTCAAACTTGAAAATTGTTGCAATGATGATCCTTTTAAAATCTTAGGACCTCATTATTTTGACGGACTATGGGTTGTCCGTATATGGATGCCAGAAGCTAGTAATTTATCTTTGTCTTTTAAAGATAAAGAATATAAAACTACCAACCCCAATCATAAATGGCTTTTTGAAGCTTTTCTCCCTGAAGATCCAAAATCTAATTATAAAATCAATGTCTCAAGAGGAGGTATTGAGCATTCCCAACCAGATCCATGGTCATTTAGAGAAGAGTGGATGGGAGAGATTGATAGGCATCTTTTTGCGGAGGGTAATCATCATCATATATGGAAAAAAATGGGGGCTCATCTAATACAAGATTCTGAATATCAAGGGGTCATGTTTTGTATTTGGGCGCCTAATGCAAAAAGTATTTCAATTATTGGTGATGTTAACTCATGGGACGGGAGACATCATCCTATGCAAAAAAGACTTGGTGGCATATGGGAATTATTTATACCTCTAATGAGAGAAAATGATAAATATAAGTTTGAGATAAGAACTCAACAAGGTCATATTTATGAGAAAGCAGATCCCTATGGCTTTTTTCATGAGATAAGACCTCAAAATGGTTCTATTGTTTCCAAACTTAATAACTTTTTATGGGAGGATAGCGGATGGATAAAGAAAAGGGATAGCTCGAGCCCATTAAATAAGCCAATTTCAGTTTATGAAATGCATCTTGGGAGCTGGATGCATGAATCAATAGATAATATTTATCATGATATAAATGGGAACGAAAGAGTCCCAGTTCCTGCCGCTGATTTAAAACCTGGGACTAGATTATTGACATATCCAGAGCTTACACAGAGGCTGATCCCATATGTAAAAGAGAGAGGTTTTACCCACATTGAGCTAATGCCAATATCTGAACATCCTTTTGATGGTTCATGGGGTTATCAAGTCACAGGATGGTATGCTCCAACAAGTCGATATGGTACACCTAATGAATTTAAAGAATTTATTAATTCTTGCCACAAGGCAGGCATAGGAGTAATTCTTGATTGGGTACCAGGACATTTTCCAAAAGATAAACATGGTCTAGCTTTTTTTGATGGATGTCATCTTTATGAACATGGGGATCCAAGAATTGGAGAACACAAGGAATGGGGAACGTTAATATTTAATTACAGTCGAAATGAAGTAAGAAATTTTTTGGTGGCAAATCTTGTTTATTGGTTTGAAGAATTTCATATTGATGGGATACGTGTAGACGCTGTTGCCTCAATGCTTTACAGAGATTATTTAAGGCCAGATGGAGATTGGATTCCAAATGAAAATGGAGGAAATGAAAATCTTGAAGCAGTAAAATTCCTCCAACAAGCTAATTATGTTTTATTCGAACATTTTCCAGGAGCTCTTTCTATCGCTGAGGAATCTACAACATGGCCAATGGTAACAAAGCCAACAAATGTTGGCGGTTTAGGATTTAATTTGAAATGGAATATGGGTTGGATGCATGATATGCTCGATTATTTTGAAATAGATCCATGGTTTAGACAATTTCATCAAAATAGCGTAACTTTCTCAATTACTTATAACTATACTGAAAACTTTATGTTAGCTCTTAGTCATGATGAAGTTGTTCATGGTAAAAGTCATTTATTACATAAAATGCCTGGAGACGACTGGAAAAAATATGCTAACACTAGAGCATTACTTACTTATATGTGGACTCATCCAGGAAAAAAAACAATCTTTATGGGTATGGAATTTGGCCAAAGACAGGAATGGAATGTTTGG